>ENA-OQHY01000348-OQHY01000348.1-human-gut-metagenome-genome-assembly--contig:-NODE-348-length-26813-cov-4.857116_pt1 | contig 26813 bp, 37 predicted proteins | sample MGYA00242570_ERZ504733 | MGnify/ENA primary metagenome ERZ504733 (study PRJEB26092, sample SAMD00036219) | human gut metagenome | host: Homo sapiens | study: EMG produced TPA metagenomics assembly of... | reverse complement strand
CGTTACTTTCCAGTGATGAGTTAGAACGCGCAAAATTTTTTTTGCAAAAACAAACGAATATCAGGCAGTTTCGGATTCTTCGGCGGAGAGTTTTTTCTTATAATTTTCTCCCCAGCTCCACATGGCATCCATGATTGGCTGTAGGCTGTAGCCCAGGTCGGTGAGGGTATATTCTACCCGCGGTGGAACTTCTGCATAAACTTTACGGCTGACGAGCCCGCTCTGTTCCATCTGACGGAGCTGGCTCGTCAGAACCTTCTGGGAAACGTGACCGATGGATTTTTTTAATTCGCCAAAACGTTTGGTGCCCGGCATCAGATCACGGAGAATCAGGACTTTCCATTTATCACTGATTAAGGTTAAGGTAGTCTCTACCGGGCAGGCCGGGAGATCGGCTAAAGATATTGCGTTTTTTTCAGAAACTGACATAAAAAACCTCCATTTCATAAAGATTTTCTTGTAAAAGTAAGCACGGAAAACCTTGTATTTACACAATAGTTTCCTTTTGGTAACTACAGCACAATATTGTGCTTACTTTATGTTAAGACGCTTTGGGCTTATTATAAAGCCATCGAAAGAAAAAAGCAATCCTTCGCGAAAAAAGGTCTGGAGCGCATTCGAAAAAGGCCGAAACCAAATCATAAGAAACAAGCTCAAAAACAAAATCAAAAAACGAAAATGGAGGACATCATCATGAGTAAAGTAGTAGAATTCTTAAAAGAAAACCCGGTACAGTATTTAGCAACTGTAGGACGCGATGGAAAAGCAAAATGCCGTCCGTTTATGTTTATTGGCGAAATGGAAGGAAAACTGTGGTTTTGTACCAACAACACAAAAGATGTTTATAAAGATATGCTGGCAAATCCGGAAATTGAAATTTCCACTTCCAGCCCATCCTATGCATGGATCCGTCTGAACGGAAAAGCTGTATTTGAAAACAACATGGCTGCAAAAGAAATGTGCATGGGAAATCCGATTGTAAAAGGCCAGTACCAAACCGCTGACAACCCGATTTTCGAGGTATTCTATCTGAACAATGCACACGGTGTAATCGCAGACTTTTCCGGAAACCCGCCGTACGAGTTTTAATCTGTCGCTATGAATTTGAAGTAAAAAGAGAAAGGAATCTGCCGCTATGGAGAGAAATGATTATCTGAAGATGTTAGTAGAGGAGATGCACTCAACCACGATGGCAACGATCGGTGCAGACGGTCATCCACAGACCCGTGTGATCGATATGATGCTGTGGGACAAGAAAGGAGTGTATTTTCTGACGGCAAAAGGAAAAGCCTTTTATGCACAGCTCATGGAGCAGGGCTATGTGGCAATTTCTGCGACGAAAGATAAAAAAGCAGTCTCTCTCCGCGGCAGAATCCAGAACATCCACAGTGAAAAGCTGGATGAAATTTTCGGAAAAAATCCATACATGCAGAAAATTTATCCCGGCGATACACGCGCCGGCACTTGAGGTGTTCCGCGTGTACGAGGCCGAGGGAGAATACTTCGACATCAGCCGCATCCCGGCCGTCATCGACCAGCACCAGTGCCTGCACTGCGGCCGATGCGCGGAGACGTGTCCGAGAGGAACGATTCGCAAAAGAGGGCAGTAGTCCCCTTATTTTAGCTACAGATTTTATGGGAATAGTGATAAGATAAAGTCTATAGAAACGATGGAAATGAGGGAATAACATGAACCAGAGTGAACGAAGAAATTTTCTGATCCAGTCATTGCTGGAAGAGAGCCGGGAGTACCGCGGAATGCAGATTCCGTCTGACAGCACCGGGCAGAGACAGCTTCTGCGGGGGCTGATGAATGTGCGCATGGTGAAAAAGAGCAGTGCAGAATTTCTGAACATTCAGGATGCGTATCTGCAGGAGGAGACGGCAAAAAAGGGCGTGACGAATGTCGACGACCTTACGCCGGTGCAGCAGGGGCTGTATCTCTGGCAGGGCGATATCACCGCGCTCCGGTGCGATGCGATTGTGAATGCGGCGAACAGCGGGATGACTGGCTGTTACGTGCCGAATCACCGGTGCATTGACAACTGCATCCATACGTTTGCGGGTGTGCAGCTTCGGCTGTACTGCGAGGAGATGATGGAAGCGCAGGGCCATGCGGAGCCGACGGGGCAGGCGAAAATCACGCCGGCGTATAATCTGCCGTGCCGCTATGTGCTCCACACGGTTGGACCGATTGTGGGCGGCCATCTGACGGAAACACACTGCCGGCAGCTGGCGGACTGCTATCGGTCGTGCCTGTCACTTGCGGCGGAGAACGGACTGAAAAGCGTGGCGTTCTGCTGCATTTCCACTGGAGAATTTCATTTTCCGAACGAGAAAGCAGCGGAGATTGCCGTTGCGACGGTGAAAGAGTTTCTGGCGCAGAAAGAGACGAGCGTGGAGAAGGTCATTTTCAACGTGTTCAAGGACCGCGACCGGGAGATTTATGAGGAGCTGCTGGGAGAAAAGTAATCGCTGAAGAATGGGGAACAAAAGCAGAAAGAAAAGAAGAGGTGAATTTGTGATGTTTGAAAGTTGGAAAGAAAGAGAATTTGAAAAAAAGATGGAGCGTTTTCGCACCGCACTGCAGGAAAAAAACACGATTTTAATAGGAGCCGGGGCTGGGCTTTCGACATCGGCCGGATTTACCTACAGCGGTGAGCGGTTCCGGAAATATTTTGCAGATTTTGAACAGAAATACGGTTTCCACGATATGTATTCTGGCGGCTTCTACCCTTACGATACGCTGGAAGAATACTGGGCGTACTGGAGCAGATACATTTACATCAACCGTTATCAGGACGCGCCAAAACCGGTTTACCAGAAACTGCTCAGCCTGATGAAAAATAAGAGCTATTTTGTCATCACCACAAATGTAGACCACTGCTTCCAGAAAGCCGGATTTGATAAAAACCGTTTGTTTTACACGCAGGGAGATTACGGCCTGTTTCAGTGCTCTGAGCCGTGCTGCAAGGAAAAGTATGACAATGAAGAAATCATTCGAAAGATGCTGCTTGCCCAGGGGTATCAGATCCTGGAAGACGGAAGCCTTGTTCCGCCGGAGAACGGAAACCTGAGCATGCGGATCCCATCAGAACTGGTGCCGTACTGCCCACACTGCGGAAAACCGATGAGCATGAATCTGCGCGCGGATGACACGTTTGTGGAAGATAAAGGCTGGCATGAGGCATCCAGCCGACGCATCGATTTCCTGCTTCGTCACAACAGAGGCCATATCCTGTATCTGGAACTCGGCGTGGGATACAACACGCGGGAATCATCAAATATCCATTTTTCAGCATGACAGCAGAAGATAAAGATAATCTTTATGTCTGCATCAACACCAGCGATATGCGTGTCCCGGATCTGATCCGTGACAGAGCGGTGTGCATTAAAGGGGATATTGGGGAAGTGCTGGATCGGATCTGAGACGGAAAAACATATAATATTCGAGAAAATTAATCACGTCACTTACGTGACGAGATGATGACATGATTGACGAGATAAATTCAACAGAGTTGCATACCTGCCTGCTGGAAATCACATTGCTGCCGCTGGCACATTACTGGCATTTCTGGTACGGCCCGCTGGATGCAGCCATCTACGGATCCTTTATCCTGGGAGCAAAAATCCTGTGGCACATCGTCGATTTCGGACAGAGTATGCGGACCGCAGCCGAAGTAAATGAATAGCTCCACAGACGACGCATGGAGACGGTGGAGGAAAGAAGAGAAAAAATGAGAAAACGGCACTGATCTGTAAAAAGATCGGCGCCGTTTTTTGCATAGGATAGGAAGGACTACTGTGCCTTCTGTGCAATCTCTTCATCGGAAATCAGATTGCTGTGATATTCGATTTTTCTCGACAGGACATCATCGTAAAAATTCTGTTTCCAGTCGATATAATCGATGGCTTTCTGCAGTTTTTCCATCGATGCGAGCAGCGCTTCTTTTTTTACCGCGAGAATTTCTTTACGCTCCGGAATGGAGGATGGACCTTCGAGGCAGTAGGCGAGATATTCTTTCATTTCCGCCAGCGTCATGCCGCAGCGCTTCAGGCAGCCGAGGCTCTGGATCCATTTGATGTCGCGGTCGTCGAAAACGCGGTAATTGTGGCTGTCGCGTTTTACGTTCGGGACGAGGCCTTCTTTGCAGTAAAATTTCAGGGTTTCATACGACATGCCTGTCTGGATGCAGGCTTCTTTCATGGAATACATCATGCATACCTCCCAACAAAGTTCATAACAGAATCGAATCGGTAGTAACTACCGGGTAAGATAACCATAGTATAGAATTCGGACTTTGTCAAGCGATCAGCTCTTCAAATTTTTTCTGTTCCATCGGTTTATAATAATAGAATCCCTGCAGCTCGTCGCATCCTTCGGCGATCAGAAAATCTACCATCTCTTTCGTTTCCACACCCTCGCAGACAATCCATTTGTCTGTGCGTTTTAAAAGATGGAACATCTCTTCCAGCACAATTTTTCCTTTTTCGGAGAGGCCCGCCGAGAGGAAATGTTTGTCAATTTTAACTTCATCAAACAGAATATCCTTCAGCGAATTTAAGGACGAATATCCAGACCCAAAATCGTCCATGGAAATGCGGATATTCCGGTCGTGGAAAAAGCGGATCATCTGGTTGACGGCATCAATGTTATGAATGTACGTTGTCTCTGTGATCTCAAAAACCAGGTACTTCGAAGGAATCTGATAATGATCGAGCAGCTGTGTGAACGTATCGATCTTGCGGAAATGAACCGGCGACACATTCAGCGAGAGCGGCAGCAGCGGAAGTCCGTTTTCCCGGCGGTCAGCGAGCCACTGGAAAGCAGCATTATACACATAATAGTCGAGCGACTCAATCTCTCCGGTCTCCTCCAGAATCGGCAGGAAGCTGTCCGGGAACCAGAGCGTGCCGTCCTCGCGCAGCCAGCGTACCAGCACCTCGGCGCTTGCAATTTCCTGCATTTTTCCGCTGATTTTCGGCTGGAAATAAATCTGAAATTCTTTTTTCGCAAGGGCATTCTGGAAGGAATGAATGGTCTCCGCGCGCTTCTGTTCCGTGCTGGAAAGCTCGGCGTTGTATTCGAAGACGCAGGTGGAAGTTTCCTTCGCACGCCGCCGCGCAATGTTGGCATGAGAGATGACTTCCTCCGCTGGTGTGTCCGTGTCATTCAGATAATAGACGCCAGTGTTCAGCGTCATGTAATTCAGCGGGTACGATTCCAGCACTTCGCGGATCGCCTGCTTGTGATAGGCGGAAATCTTTTCCCGCACCACGCCGGATCCTGCCCGGTGATATCGATAATGCCGACAAAGATATCGGAGTGATAGCGGTTCACAAAGAGTGTCTGCGGAAAGAGTTCCAGCTTTTTCAGGATGAAATTCAGAATGTTCGTACCCATCTCATAACCCCAGTAATCGTTGATCAGATGAAAATTGTCGACATCCGTCATCAGAAAGGCGTACTGCTTTTCTTCGCTTCTGTTATTGAGAAGCGTAAAAATTTTTTCTTTTAAAGAATCCGTGGAAATGCTCTCAGCAAGCATACTGCGGCGGGCGGCGAGAGGTCCGTTTTTCTGGAACTGTTTTTTATACCGCTTGTCCTGGTACATTTTTTCGTCCGCCATTTGCAGCAGATCCATGATCAGATAATAATGATTTTTGCAGCTCAGCTCATATCCGACGGCATAGCTCAGCGGGTGATCCGCCGTCTGGTTGTAGGTGTCGATCATCGTCTGCAGCTGAAGATTCATCTGCTCCAGCTGGTTCCAGGTTGCATGATTCTGCACAATGACAAATTCATCACCGCCGAACCGCGCCAGAAAGCTGTCCTCGGTCAGAATGCGGGTCAGATAGGAGGCGAAGGTCTGGATAAAGACGTCGCCTTCTTCGTGGCCGTACGTGTCGTTGATCATCTTTAAATTGTTCATATCAAACATCATCACGCCGACATCGAGTGTATCGTCCGCGTTCTGAAGCTGGAGGAGCTTTTCTTCCAGCGACTTTTTATCGTGCACGCCGGCGACATCAAAGCCGGAGCGGCGGATCAGGCTTTTCAGATAATCGGTAAGCGTCAGTGCAGAGGCGCAGCCGAGCAGCGTAAGGATAATCAGAAGCGCAAAGGCGCGATGATCCAGCCCACGCTTGAAATGCAGAAGCAGCGATGTCAGAAAGACGACATAGAATGCGATCTGCAGATAGCACAGTTTGATGATTTTTTTGTTCTTTTCCATAATACTCCATACTTTCTAAATGCGTATGCAAAAAGTGAACCCTGCCATCGGTTCAGCTGGCATACACAATAATTTTCTTGGCCAGACTCTTATCCAGCCCGATTTTACTGCCCTTCACCATGACGAGATAATAACCGTGAAGCTCCGACAGAATCGAAATCCTGGCCCCGGGAACAAACCCAAGCGACTCCAGATAATGACGCTGCTTTTCCTGGCCGCAGATTTTATTGATGGCGTAAAACTGATTGAAAACGGTTAAATTTAAAGGCATGCAGGACCTCCTTTATTGCGAGAGTGCATCAAGTTAGAATTGTCTAACGGATAGTATAGCATAACATATTTGGAACAAAATGGAAAACTTTTTCTTTGAGAAATTTTTTCAAAAAAGCTTTTATGGGGACGGACGTATTTTAACGTTTTTTATTTTGGGGGAATCATGTATAATGGAAATGAAACATCAGTGACAAACTATGACATGGGAAAAGGAAGAGAAAACAATGAAACATAGAATAAAAATCCTGCTGCTTGCAGTTCTGATCGCAGCGCTCTGCAACTGTATGCTGATGATCGGGATGACCAAAACGAAAGAGAAGAATACCATTCCAAAAGATGCAAGCCTGATCTGCGAAGAAACCGTATCGCCGAACAAGGACTATATTACGGATGAAAAAGACCTGGTAAATTATACCGTGCGCGTCTATCAGGAAAAAAACAACGACATCATCGTCTATGCGGAATCCAATTCGCCGCTGTTCGATGAAGCACAATACATCGTAATATGCGACCACGCCATCACTGCCGACGATGTCCATATCAAATGGACAACCCTCATGGGCAGCACCGAAGCGAGCGAGAAAGATGAGATCGGACTCGCACACGTTTCGATCTCAAAAGACGGGGAAGTGTTCAATGAAAAGACGATCAGCTTTGTGGCGAAAGCGGTGAATGCGGTTACGGATGTGATTGGGTAAAGAAAATAAGATAATAAAAAAGAAACGAGCAACTCCCTCTGCATGAGACGATTAACTTTACGAGAAAAGAAAAAAATATCCCCCCACCCGGCTTGTGAGAGCCTGAAATATCAAATATAATGAACGAACAGTACATGGATCAGCGCGCAGATCATGGGAGTACAAAGCAAAAAAGCGGTCAGTCCGGGTAAAAACGGTCTGAAAATGGGAGGAAAAGGATGAAAAAGAAAATATTATCTTTGATGCTGATGGTGTCTCTTGCAGCATCCCTTGCGGCATGCGGTCAGGACAGCGGGAAAAACAGCAACAGTACAGATTTGTCGAAAACAGAGACGGAAGCTTCTTCCGGCCAGACAGGGGAGGAAGAGACGACCCTGGTTTACGGTTCTGCTGATTATACCAGGATTAATCCGGCGATGGATGAGCACGGTGAAATTAATCTGCTGCTGTTCAACGGACTGACCGCACACGATGCGGATGACAACATTGTTCCGGGTCTGGCAGAAAAATGGGAGTACGATGCAGAAACCTGCACCTACACCTTTCATATCCGGGACGGCATCCAATGGCATGATGGAGAAAAATTTACGGCGGACGATGTGAAATTCACCATCGAAGCGATCATGGATCCGGAAAACGGATCTGAAAATGCACCAAATTATGAGGATGTAGAAGAGATTACAGTTATAGATGACAGCACCGTTTCCTTCCGCCTTTCCGAGCCGAACGTGGCTTTCCTGGAATACATGACGATGGCCATCCTGCCGAAGCACCTGCTGGAAGGTGAAAATATGCAGGAATCGGATTTCTTCCGTGCACCGGTTGGAACCGGCCCGTATAAACTGGAGAGCTGGGACGAAGGCCAGTCGATTGTTCTGGTAAAAAATGAAGATTATTACCTTGGGGCACCAAAGATTGACAAGGTCATTTTCAAAATTGTACCAGATGATAATGCACAGGCGATGCAGCTGGAATCCGGCGAACTGGATCTGGCGCTGCTTGACCCGAAAAATGCGCAGAATTTCAAAGAAAAAGACGGTTTTACCTGCTACGACATGACAACGGCAGATTACCGCGGAATCTTATTTAACTTTGCGAATGATTACTGGACGAAAAACAGGGACATCATTCCGGCCGTCTGTTATTCGATTGACCGCCAGGCCATTATCGATTCTGTGCTTCTTGGCGAGGGAATGGCGGCATACAGTCCGCTGCAGCGGAACATTTACAATAACGAAAACGTAGAACATTATGATTACAATCCGGAAAAAGCACAGGAAATTCTGGAAGCGGCCGGATGCACCAGAAACAGCGATGGTTTCTATGAGCGGGACGGCGAAGAAATCGGTTTTGTCATCAGCGTGATGTCCGGTGAGCAGGACCGCATTGATATTGCCCAGGCAGCAGCACAGCAGCTCCGGGAAACCGGAATCAACTGTACCGTAGAAATTCCGGCACAGATGGACTGGGGCGGACAGATGGCGTGCCTGATCGGCTGGGGAAGCCCGTTCGATGCGGACGATCATACATATAAGGTTTTCGGCACGGACAAAGGGGCGAATTATTCGAGCTATTCCAATGAAAAAGTAGATGAGTATCTGTCTCTTGCCCGTCAGAGTGACGATCCGGAAGTGCGGAAAGAATATTACGGAAAATTCCAGGAAGAACTGGCAGAAGATCCGGCCTATGCATTCATCTGTTATATTGATGCAAATTATGTGGCAGATTCCGGTATTCAGGGCATTTCCAAAGACACGGTGCTGGGCCACCACGGCGTTGGTATTTTCTGGAATATTCAGGACTGGACAATGACAGAATAAATAAAAAAGCAGACGAAGGGGGTATGTTTACCCCCTTTTTGTCTGTACAGGAGAAAAACGGAATGAAGGAACGATTAAAAGTGGAACATCTTTCCGTCAGCTTTTTTACGGATGAGGGGGAAGTACAGGCGGTCCGCGATGTCAGCTTTTCCCTGAATGCAGGTGAGGTGCTCGCTGTTGTAGGCGAGTCAGGCTGCGGAAAAAGTGTGCTCTGCAAAAGCATTATGAAGCTGCTGCCGGAGAATGCAAAGATCAAAAACGGAAAAATTCTGGTCAATGGAGAAGAAATTGCAGGATACGGGGAGAGAAGAATGCGGGAACTGCGGGGAAAACTGTTCTCGATGGTTTTCCAGAATCCGATGACTTCCTTAAATCCGACGATGACAGTCGGAGCGCAGATTGCAGAGGCAGTGCGGGCGCATCAGAAAGACATGGGAAAAGAAGAAGTGGAACAGAGAGTGACAGAACTGATGCAGCTGGTGGGAATCGAGCAGGCAGAAGAGCGGAAAAAGGCATATCCGTATCACTTTTCCGGCGGAATGCGGCAGCGGGTCGTACTGGCGATTGCGCTGGCGGGCAGTCCGGAAATTCTGTTTGCTGATGAGCCGACGACAGCGCTGGATGTGACGATTCAGGCACAGATTCTGGACCTGCTTCGGGAAATTCAGAAAAAACTGGGAACGGCGACGGTCTTTGTCACACATGACCTTGGCGTTGTAGCGCGGATCGCAGACCGGGTAGCGGTCATGTATGCGGGAAAAATAGTAGAGATTGGAACCGTGGATGAGATTTCTATGATCCCCGTCATCCGTATACGTGGGGACTGCTGCGTTCCATACCGGCGTTTTCGAGGGGAAAAGAAAGCTGCCGTCTATCCCGGGAATGCCGCCGTCTCTTCTCCATCCGCCAAAGGGCGATGCCTTTGCCAGCCGCAATGCTTATGCGCTGGAAATTGATTTTGAGGAGGAGCCGCCGATGTTCCGGGTCACAGACAGCCATTATGCGGCAACATGGCTGCTGGATGAGAGAGCACCGAAGGTTGTGCCGCCGATAGGAGGAAACACAGATGGAACATGAGATTTTGCTGGATGTGCGTCATCTGACCCATATTTTTCCATTGTCCCGGAAAACAGCAGTCAAGGCAGTCGATGATGTATCGTTTCAGATTCGAAGAGGAGAAATTTTTGGACTGGTAGGAGAATCCGGTTCCGGAAAATCTACCGCTGCACGCTGTGTGATGAATATTTATCAGCCATATGCCGGCCAGATTTATTATAAAGGGATTGATACCTGCGACAGAGGCCAGTTCCGGAAAAATAAAAAAATGCTGCAGACGACACGCCAGATGATTTTTCAGGATTCCGGTTCCAGTCTGAATCAGAAGATGAAGGTCCGCGACATTATTGAGGAGCCGATGCGCGTGCAGAAAATCCGGCCGCTGCGGGGAAGCTATGAGGAGGAAGCCAGATTCCAGATGAAATACGTGGGGCTGGATCCGGAATATCTGAAAAATATCCGGGAGAATTGTCCGGCGGACAGCGGCAGCGCGTTGCGATTGCACGGGCACTGACGATGGAGCCGGAGCTTCTGGTGGCGGATGAACCGATTGCATCGCTGGACGCGTCGATACAGGCACAGATTGTGAATCTGTTCCGTCATCTGCAGAAGGAGCACGGTTTTTCGTTCCTGTTTATTGCGCATGATCTGGATATGGTCGAATTTCTGTGTGACAGAGTAGGTGTGATGTACCATGGAAAACTGGTGGAGACCGGCCCGGCGCGAGCCGTGTTTGAAAATCCGCTGCATCCATATACGAAAGCACTGATCGCGGCCATTCCGATTCCGGATCCGCGAAGGGAAAGAGCGAGAGCTGTACCGGATTTTTCCAATACAGAATTTTCCCGGACGGGAACACTGCGGGAAGTGGAAAAAGATCATTTTGTGCTGATGGAGGGAGGCGATGCAGGATGAAAAGCCGGAACAGAGTGCTTTACTATGGAAAAAAAGCAGCGGCATTTCTGGCAAGTGTTCTGCTGCTGTCTGTGCTCGTATTTTATATTTCAAGGCTTGCGCCGGGAGATCCGCTGGTATCATATTACGGAGACCGCGTGGAAAAAATGACGCCCGAAGAAAGAGCGTGGGCCGAAGAAAATTGGGACTGAAGGATCCCATTTCCGTACAGTATATCCGCTGGGCAGGCAATGCGCTGCATGGGGATTTCGGAATTTCGTACAAATATAAAATGGATGTAACGCGCGTGATCGAGGGAAGAATTGGAAATACGCTGGTGCTTGGCGGCATTGGATTTCTGCTGATTTTCACCCTCGCGCTGCTTCTTGGAATTTTCTGTGCATGGAAGGAAGATACTTGGCTGGACCGCATCATCTGTAAGGTGGGAACCATCACGGGATGTATTCCGGAATTCTGGCTGTCGCTGCTTCTGATTCTTGTTTTTTCCATGCAGCTCAAATGGCTGCCGAGTTCCGGTGCCTACTCTGTTGGAAAACAGGCAGATTTTTCTGAACGTGTCTGTCATCTGATCCTGCCGATGACGGTCGTAGTGCTGAGCCATTTGTGGTATTACGCATACATGATCCGCAATAAAATTCTGGATGAAGTGCGGGAAGAGTATGTGCTTCTGGCAAGAGCCAAGGGGCTGAAACGAAAGACGGTTCTGTTCCGGCATTGCCTGCGGAATACGATTCCGTCGTATCTTGCATCATGGCCATTTCTGTTCCGCATGTGCTGGGGGGAACCTATATTGTAGAAACGGTTTTCTCGTATCCCGGTATCGGAACGCTGGCGTATGAGAGCGCACGGTACAAAGATTACAATCTTCTGATGCTGCTTTGCCTGATGTCCGGAATCGTTGTGATTCTGTGCAATATGGCGGCACAGATCATCAACGAGAGAATTGATCCGCGGATGCGGGAGAAAGAAGCGGCAGAAACATCGGAGGTAATGATGCTGTGACAGAAAAACACAATTATTTCAATTTGCAGGAGAGAGGCCTGCAGAAAAACAGAAGCAGAAAAAAAGAAAAATGGTATCAGGACCGGCCGGTGGCAGCAGAGCTTTTTCTGGGTCTTCTTGTGCTGAGCTGCCTTTTCTGTGGGCAGATCATGACGAAGGATCCCTCGTATATGGATCTGAAAACTGTTCCGTCATGCCGTGCCGGGAATTTCTGTTTGGAACCGATACGATGGGAAGAGATATTTTCTCGATGATCTGGTACGGCGGCAGAATATCGCTGGCGATCGGTCTGCTTTCTACGCTGATTTCCACTGTGATTGCCGTTCTCTTCGGCGCAGTCAGCGGATGTGCACCGGCGTGGCTGGACGCGCTTCTGATGCGGCTGACCGAGATCTTTTTGTCGGTGCCGAATCTTCTTCTTGTCATTTTTCTTCTGGCTGCTGCGGGAAAATCCAATGTGATTACGATTTCTGCCGTGATCGGAATGACAAGCTGGACAAGCATTGCAAAGGTTGTGCGGACCGAAGTACGGCAGATCCGGAACAGTGAATACGTGATTGCGTCGCGCTGTATGGGAGGCAGTTTTTTCTATATTTTATGGCACCATCTGGCACCGAACTTTTTTTTCGTCTATTATGTTTATGGTGGTTATGAACATCCGAAGTGCGATTGTAGCAGAATCCACACTGAGTTTTATGGGAATCGGTCTTCCGCTGGAGGTGATTTCCTGGGGCAGCATGCTGTCACTTTCGGAAAAAGCGTTGATGACAAAGGCATGGTGGATCATTCTGATCCCGGGTGTTTTTCTGATTGTGACGCTGCTTAGTTTTACAAGCATTGGAAATTATCTGCGGAAGCAGGCAAACAGAAAACAGAGAAATCTGTGAGCTGTTCAGAGAGGCTGCGGTCTGTGGGGAATCCCTGCAGACTGCAGCTTTTTTGTCTTGCAATCAAATACAGGGATTGCTATAGTGAAAAGCAGAAAGAGTATTTTTAATACCTAAAAAACAGCGGGAGGAGAAGGAAATGCTGAAGAGTCAGGAAATGCGGAAACTTGCACCGGAGATGGATCCGCTCCGGATTGGAACAGGATGGAAAAAGAGGATCTTGAAAAACCGCAGATTATGGTGGAGAGTACGTACGGGGACAGCCACCCGGGAAGCGGCCACTTAAATCTGCTGGTCGAGGAAGTGCGGAAAGGCGTTGCGGAAGCGGGGGGCTTCGGGGCGCGGTATTTCTGCACCGACATCTGTGACGGCGAGAGCCAGGGAACGGACGGCATCAACTACAGTCTTGCGAGCCGCGAGATGATCGCCAATATGATCGAGATCCACGCGAATGCGACACCGTTTGACGGCGGCGTCTATCTGTCGAGCTGCGACAAGGGTATGCCGGGCAATCTGATCGGCCTTGCGCGTGTCGATATTCCGGCGGTTGTTGTGCCGGGCGGAACGATGAATGCGGGACCGGAGATGCTGACACTGGAGCAGCTTGGCATGTACAGCGCAAAATTTGAGCGCGGTGAGATCGACGAGGAGAAGCTCGACTGGGCGAAATGCAATGCCTGCCCGAGCTGCGGTGCCTGTTCGTTTATCGGAACGGCATCCACGATGCAGATCATGGCGGAGGCACTCGGCCTCGCCCTGCCTGGAAGCGCTCTGATGCCGGCGACAAGCCGGATCTTCTGGCATATGCACAGGAGGCAGGCAGCCAGGCGGTAAAACTGGCACAGATGGAGCATATGCGGCCAAGCGATCTTGTGACGAAAGAGAGTTTTGAGAATGCGATTCTTGTCCACGCGGCAATTTCGGGAAGCACAAACTGCCTGCTGCACATCCCGGCCATTGCGCATGAGTTCGGCATCGAGATTACCGGCGACACATTCGATCGTCTGCACCGCAACGCGCGGTATCTGCTCGATGTCCGCCCGGCGGGAAGATGGCCGGCAGAGTGCTTCTATTATGCGGGCGGCGTTCCGGCGATTATGGAAGAAATCAAAGATCATCTGCATCTCGATGTGATGACAGTGACCGGAAAGACACTGGGTGAAAATCTGGCGGAGCTTCGTGAAAATGGATTTTATGAGAAGTGCAGCGGATGGCTCGCAAAATTTAATGAGCGGTATGGAACTTCGATTACAAAAGAAGATATTATCCGCCCGTATGACAAGGCGATCGGAACGGACGGCAGCATCGCTGTTCTGCGCGGAAACCTTGCGCCGGAGGGAGCCGTCATCAAGCACACGGCCTGCCCGAAAGAAATGTTCCACGCCGTCCTCCGTGCCCGACCGTTCGACAGCGAGGAGGAGTGCCTCGATGCCGTGCTGAAACATAAGGTTCAGAAAGGCGACGCCGTCTTCATCCGCTACGAAGGCCCGAAAGGCAGCGGTATGCCGGAGATGTTCTATACTTCCGAGGCAATCAGCAGCGACAAAGAGCTTGGAAAGAGCATCGCGCTTATCACCGACGGCCGTTTCTCCGGCGCCTCCACCGGCCCGGTCATCGGCCACTGCAGTCCCGAAGCTGTAGACGGCGGCCCGATCGCACTCGTCGAGGAAGGGGATTTGATTGAGATTGATGTGAAGGAACGAAAACTTAACATCATCGGAATCGCAGGAGAACGCAAGTCCATGGAAGAAATTGATGCGATCTTAAAAGAACGCCGCCGGAACTGGAAACCGCGCGAGCCGAAATACAAAAAAGGCGTACTCCGTCTTTTCAGCCTCCACGCAGCAAGCCCGATGAAAGGGGCGTATCTGGAATACTAAAAATACTTGCGTTTTTCTGGGATGGTCTTTAGAAGTTAAGGCAGAGCAAAAAATGGAGGAAGGAGCAACAGAAAAACAAGTGAAAGAAAATACCTAAAAAACAAACTGTTCCTGTATAATGTTGCATCTCTTCAGAAAATGGTCGGAAGTCCAGATTCTGTCCAGAAGAATGTGGTGCTGGAGAACAATTCGCTGTCGGCGGAGCAGATTACCGGTGTGGAAAACCGAAAGAGCAAGGCAGGCGAAGCCGTTCTTCCGGTACTGCGCAGTGTTTCGCTGTTTCTTCTCGGGCTGCTTGGCGTGCTTCTGATTCTGCTGACGCTGCTTGTGATTGCGGCGGAGGCGGCGCGGATCATCTGCCTTGGACAGGCGGCAAAGAAACAGCAGCAACCGATGCAGAACTCGCCCGCAGATTTCCGGCGGTCGAGCCAGGCGAATATACGCGTGTCTGCCATCTGATCGAGAAACATATCTACGGTGAGATTCTGCTGTCTCCTTATGAGGAACGTACGCTGAACCATTTTCTGGAAAAGCTGATGGAGCCGGTACCGGGCTGCAGCTGGAAAATGCGGCTGAAGCTGCGCTATGCGTGTCTGCGCCGTGTGAATACGAAGAAAAAGAAGAGAAAGCACAGCGCTTTCCAGCAAAAATAAGGGTTAGGAAAACAAATGAAAAGAGGGATTTTACCATGAAATTTGTAACATTTAATATTCGCTGTGATTTTGGCCAGGATGGAGCCAATAATTTTATCTACCGCAGACCGCTGATTCTGGAAAAAATCAGACAGGAAAAGCCGGATATCATCGGTTTTCAGGAGGTACTGCCGCATGTGGCTGCCTGGCTGAAGGAAAATCTGACAGAATATTACATTGCCGGATGTGGAAGAGAAAAGGATCTGACCGGTGAGGCAATGATCATTGCCTATCGGAAAGAACGTTTTCAGAGTGTGAGCCTGGAAACCTTCTGGCTGTCACCGACACCGTACGTGCCGGGATCCCGCTATCCGGTACAGAGTATGTGCCCGCGTACTGCGACGGATGTGGTATTTGAGGATATGGAGACCGGAAAAGTGTTCCGCGTCATCAACACCCATCTGGATCACGAGTGCGCCGGGGCGAGAAAGCTTGGCCTGGAGCAGATTCTCGCACATCTGAGAGCAGAGAAAGCATTTGCCGATGTGCCGGTGATTCTTAGCGGCGACTTCAATGCCGAGCCGGACAGCGAAGAGATGAAACCGCTGAGGGAAACTGCCGGTCTTGTGAATGCGACGGAAGGAATCGGCATTACCTTCCACAACTATCATCGCGATGATCCGAACGATCCGCAGTGCTCGATTGACTACATCATTCTCAAAGGGGACTGGGAACTGAAAAAGGTGGAAAAATGGACGGAGCAGAAGGACGGTGTGTGCCTTTCTGATCATTATCCGATCTGTGCGGAACTTATTTAAAATATAGATGCAAGAGGCGGCCGCCGGGAGAAAAATCTTCTGGCGGCGTTTTTTATGATAGTTATAGGAAAAACTTATAACAAGTCAAAGAAAAAAGGGAATATACAAACGCCGCATTTTCTGTTATGATAGGTTACGTTATAAAACCTATCAGATTAGTATAGAAAGAGAAATTACGAAATAACAGGAGATTATTCATATGGCAAGAGGAATTGACACAAAATGTATCCATTTAGAAGAGGACGAGGGACAGTGTAGCCACTACGGCGCACTCAGCTACCCGATTTATCAGACCGCAACGTATGCGCATCCGGGCGTAGGACAGAGCACCGGATTGATTACAGCAGACTGCAGAACCCGACCAGAGAGCATTTGGAAAAAATGGTGGCTGTGCTGGAAAACGGAATTGATGCGTTTGCATTAAGCTCCGGCATGGCAGCGATCTCTCTTCTGATGGAAATGTTCCGCCAGGGCGACCACATCATTGCGGATTCCGATCTGTACGGCGGAAGCATTCGTCTGTTCCACAACGTCAACGAGAAAAACGGCGTCGAGTTTTCCAGCATCGACTGCTGCCGTGATGACGTGGAGAGCTATGTGAAAGAAAATACAAAAGCAATCTACATCGAAACTCCGACGAACCCGATGATGAACGTAACCGACATCCGAAAGATGGCGGATATTGCAAAACGCCACAACCTGATTCTGATCGTGGACAACACCTTCATGTCCCCGTACTTCCAGAACCCGCTCGATCTCGGCGCGGATGTTGTCATCCACAGCGGCACGAAATACTTAAGCGGCCACAACGATACACTGGCAGGCTTTATCGTGACAAACCGTGAAGACATTCAGGAAAAACTGCGTTTCCTGATTAAGACAACAGGTGCAGGTCTTGCTCCGTTTGACTGCTGGCTGGTGCTGCGCGGCATGAAAACTTTAGGCATCCGCATGGAGCGTTCCCAGGAGAATGCAGAGCAGATCGCTGCATGGCTGCAGAAGCAGAAAGCAGTCACAAGAGTGATCTATCCGGACTGCCGGATCACCCGGGCCATGAGATTATGAAAAAACAGGCAAGAGGCTTCGGTGCCATGCTGACAATCCAGCTCGAGAGCAAAGAGTTTGCCCTTGCCATTCTGGAAAAGGTAAGAATGATCCGTTTCGCAGAGAGCCTCGGCGGCGTGGAGACACTCGTTACGTATCCGACGACGCAGACACATGCCGATGTGCCGAAGGAAATCCGTGAGCGGAACGGAATTACGGAGAGCACCCTTCGCTTTTCCGTCGGAATTGAAAATATCGAGGACCTGGTCGGTGAGCTTGAGAAGGTTTTTGCAGAAATTGAGGAAGAGAAAAATGACGGAAAGAAATCTTGATTTTGACAGAATCATCAACCGAAAAAATACAGACTGTTTAAAATATGACTTCGCAGTAAAACGCGGTATGCCAGCCGACGTGCTGCCGCTGTGGGTGGCGGACATGGATTTTGAGACATCCTCCTACATCGAGGATGCGCTGGTAGAGCGTGCGAAAATGGGCATTTACGGCTACAGCGATGCGCAGACTCCGTATTTTGAGGCCGTTGCGGGATGGATGAAACGCCATCACAACTGGGAGCCGAAAGAAGAATGGCTGATCAAAACGCCAGGCGTTGTATTTGCACTTGCGATGGCAGTCAAAGCTTACACCGCGCCTGGGGATGCCGTGCTGATCCAGTCACCGGTTTACTATCCGTTTTCGGAAGTCATTGCGGATAACGGCAGAAGAGTTGTCAGCAGCACGCTGGTGCTCGGCGATGATAACCGCTATCACATGGATGTGGCGGATTTCGAGGAGAAGCTGAAAGCTGAAAACGTGAAGCTCTTTTTCCTCTGCAATCCGCACAACCCGGTCGGAAGAGTCTGGACGAAAGAGGAGCTGACGGCGATCGGCGATCTCTGCGTGCAGTATGGCGTGACCGTTGTAAGTGATGAGATCCATGGAGATTTCATTTTTAAAGGCGAGCATCAGGTGTTTACTGCGATCAAAAAAGAGTACGAGGACATCACGATCACCTGCACCGCGCCGAGTAAGACATTCAATCTGGCAAGTATGATGATGTCAAACATCTTTATCGCCAACCCGGAACTCCGTGCGAAATTCCGGAAACAGCTCGATGCAGCCGGAACGAGCCAGCTTGGTGTGATGGGTCTGGTGGCATGCGAGACGGCATATAATAAGGGCGAGGAGTGGTATGAGGCAATGCTTTCCTATGTGAAGGCAAATGCAGAATTTACAAGGCAGTATGTGGAGGAGCAGATTCCGGGCGTGAAGATGATCGACCTGGAGGGAACATATCTCGTATGGCTCGATTTCCGCGAGACGGGGCTTTCTGTCGACGAACTGGAAGACCTGATCATCAACAAGGCGAAGCTGTGGCTCGACAGCGGCAAGATCTTCGGAGACTGCGGTCGCGGCTTCCAGCGGATCAACATCGCCTGCCCGCGCGCAACCCTGACCGAGGCACTGGAGCGGATTCGGGATGCGATGAAAAGCAGATAAAGCCACACCGATGAGATGCGTAGCATTTTGGAAGTTGGCTCTGAACAGTGACGAAAACATGTTGAAAAGGCGCAGCTTACGGAACATCTTTTTGGGAGATATGATTTTTTTTGTGTCTCCGGTAGAGAAAGAAGAAAGCTGCGCCTCCGCATATCAAAACGAGTACTTTCACCGGAATCTGATATACCGGATACACAGAGGTATAAATGCAATGATATTCTGGCGAAGAAACTTCGCTTTCCTCAGCAGGGCTCGGGCTCCAGGAAAAAGATGCCAGAATTCGAAAATATTTTTTATCAGAAGAAAACTGGCTATAAGGAAGATAAAAATCTGGGTTTCCAGGCGTTGTGATTTTCCGTTCCAGCGTCCAGGGTTCTTCCGTGCTGTTCCGAGTCCACAATTCTGCTTTTTCTAATTCAAAAAGATACATCAGTGGATCTGTCTCCAGACGGATAAAGTCTTCTTTCGCAGTTCTTACCTGGGTTATATTTTGAAAATCGAAAACTGTCTGATATAACAAAGAACGATCTGATTTTTCCTGATAGGTGAGTACATTTGCGGCATACAGATCTTGGAAACTTTTTGTCTTTTCAGATCGTTTAAAAAAATAGAAATCGATAGGTTTGGAAGAAGTTTTTCGATACTCGTTTTCTAAACTGGATTCTATTGGCGAAGCATTTTCTGGTACGTTTTCTTTTAAAAAAGAGCACAATACCGTATCGTCATTTTCGAATGCAGTGTCTGCTTTGACTGGAACAGAAAAACAGAATAACAGGGTGAAAAATAAAAATTTGATTTTTTTCATAATGAGTTACCTCTTATTTATGGCTTTATTCAGTTGATGCCGGATTTAAAAGTTTTTTTGAATGGTTGTTCTGTACTTTTTGTTCCTGCAATTCCTAAAACATTCATAATCTGCCCGTTTTTCTACGAGTAATGGCGACTTGCTCATGATTTTACTTAAATTACTTGAAAATACCTTAAACACAATTTGCCTATCAGAGAAATTTGTGCTTCTGGATAGGCAAATTGTTACTTTGAAAGAGTAATTAGAAATTAAATGTATTTGTATGTGGTGAATGAAAGTTTAATAACTTAGGTTCATTGTTTTATATGCAGTATAGGCTGTTCCTGATGGAGAGTAGCTAATTCCACCACCGTTGTAGGAAAAAGAGATACTGTAGCCGGTTTTCTGGGGATTATATAAGTATCCCATTACAATTCTTTTATCACTGCTATTACCTGCAGTAGCGTGACAGTATGTAACACCTTTAAGCTTCATGGCATAGTCGGGTGTTCCTAGTTGACTCCCTGAAAATTCAGCACCAGATAATTGCTGATTATTTGCAGTAAGAGTTCCACCGACTTTCCAATCGTTCATAGTATTATCTTTGTACCATAATTTTCCACCATATTCATACGGTCTCATAGCAGCGCCTAATTGAAAAGAAAAACTGTCTTTTCCGCGAGGTTGTTTATTAGAAGTAAACTCGTATGTTGGATAGATATAAATGGTTGATGCATTTTTAAAAGCTGATGCAGTAAAGGAAATACCGGTTAAAGTTTCGCTACTGAGTATCGATATTTGATTTTCGATATTTGAATTAATATATTCAAAATGTTTACCTCCACTTTTTAAGTCATCCACAATGAACTGCATGACGTCATCATCCAGCTTTTCTATTTCCTTTTGTGGCATTCCGGTTTTTAATAGATATGCTTTGTTAGATAGAACAACATTATTATCTGCCTTTACATTGCAAATTACCATATTTAAGGACAGAATACAACAAATAAAAAATGCAAGACATGTTTTTAATTTTTTCATGATGAGTGGTCTCCTTTCATAAGTATTGTTGGATGGTTTTAGTTTTTTATTTATCCTTAGATTAGTGCACTATCTGAAAAGTAAATTCGTTCGTTAATATGGATGATAAAATAGAAAATTAATAAAAATGCTTGTAATTATTATATAAATATATGAAAAATAAATCAATAGTCAAAAAACATATAAATAAATATATGAATTTGTAAAAAACAAACGATTTTGTAAAAAGAATGTAATTTTAGAGAGATATATACGTATAAAAAAATAAAACGTGATTTTAATTTGCAGTGATATGGATTCTATGATATAGTGTGGTAAAGTGATGCTGTGAAAAAAAACAAAACCCCGTCGGCAAACAAGGCGGGCAGCGCAGGAAAGGGGATCATAACAATGTATATTACATGTCTGGATGTAGAAGGAGTACTGGTACCGGAAATCTGGATCGCGTTTGCGGAGGCAAGCGGAATCCCGGAACTTAAAAAAACGACACGCGACGAGCCGGATTACGATAAACTGATGAGATGGAGACTTGGAATCTTAAAAGAGCATGGCCTTGGACTGAAAGAAATTCAGGCTACGATTGAAAAAATTGATCCGCTGCCGGGTGCAAGAGAGTTCCTTGACGAGCTGCGCACCTTCTCCCAGGTGATCCTGATCAGCGACACCTTCACGGAGTTTGCCGCGCCGCTGATGAAAAAACTGGGCTATCCGACGCTGTTCTGCAACTCTCTGGAAGTCGCAGACGACGGCGAGATCACAGGATTTAAAATGAGAGTCGAGCAGTCGAAGCTCACCACCGTAAAAGCACTGCAGTCCATCGGATTTGAGACGATCGCAAGCGGCGATTCCTACAATGACCTTGGCATGATTCAGGCAAGTAAGGCAGGTTTTCTGTTCCGCTCGACCGATAAAATCAAAGCCGACTATCCGCAGATCCCGGCGTATGAGACGTATGAGGAGCTGCTTGGCGCGATCAAAAAAGCAATGGATGAGAAGTAAACAAAAAAGGTGATTTCCGGCCGGAGGCTGCGACGAACGGTCAGGAAAACAGAAATATGGGGGTTTATTACATGAGAAGAAGAATTCAGGTAGAAGCAGAAAAACCACAGTTCTGCGTCACAACAGGAATTACATTTGCACAGGCGGATGCCTGGTTTGGAAACACGGTGCAGGATTTGAAGCTGGATTTGATTTACCCGCGGGATAACACCAGAAAATATCCGTGTGTGGTATGGATTTGCGGAGGGGCCTGGATCCAGATGGACCGCTCGGCACATCTTGCCTATCTGTCCGTACTGGCACAGCAGGGATTCGTTGTTGCATCGGTAGAATACCGCACAAGCAATGAGGCAAAATTTCCGGCGCCGCTGCAGGATGTGAAAGCAGGAATCCGTTATCTGCGTGCACATGCCGATCGTTTCAACATTGATCCGGACCGCATCGGTGTGATGGGAGAGTCTGCGGGCGGTTATCTGACCTGCATGGCAGCGCTTGCGACAGATCCCGTTTATGATGTGGGAGAAAATCTGGAATATTCCAGTGCCGTACAGGCGCCTGCCCGTGGTACCCGCCGACCGATTTCCGCGGATTCCCGTACAGTGATCCGGAGCAGTGTGCGGCATCTCCGGAATCCCTTCTGATGGGCAAAAACGTGATGCGCCATCCGGAAGAAGCACTCGCGTGCTGTCCGGTCAGCTTCGTGACAAAAGCCGCACCGCCGTTTCTGATCATCCACGGAGAGGATGACCATACTGTTCCGTTCGGACAGGGAGAGGAACTGCACGACGAACTGGAAAAAGCGGGATGTGACGTCACACTGCTTTCGATCGAGGATGCCGACCACGCAGATCTTCGTTTCTTCCAGAAGGAAGTGTGGGACGAAATCTGTGCGTTCTTCCGCGCAAAACTGTAAAAGAAGCAAAAGCAGAGTGAAAGTCCAGGAGATTTTCGCTCTGTTTTTTGATTGTTTGGGAGAATCTGTGGTGCAGCATTTTTTGCAGGATAAAGTCTACCCATCGGAGTTCTTTCCGTGTATAATGAATACAGGAAAGATCACAATGTGAACAGGAAGGAGGCCGCCATGGGAAGATTTTTAAATCCGGGAAATGAAGCATTTTCGGAAGTCATTCATTCAGAAATCTATGTAGATAAAACACCGCTTCTGGAATATACCAACAGAGTGATCAGTACTACATCAAAATTTATCTGCAGCAGCCGTCCGAGGCGTTTCGGAAAGTCAATCACAGCGGAGATGCTGTCGGCATATTACAGCAAAGGCAGTGATTCCAGAGAACTGTTTGCGGACTATGCGATTCATAAGGCGGAGTCCTTTGAAAAACATCTGAACCAGTATGATGTGATTCATTTTGATGTCCAGTGGTGCATGATGGATGCCGGAAATGCGGATTGCGTTGTGGAATATATCAATAACGGAATTCTGCAGGAACTGAAGGAAAAATACGGAGAACTGATTCCGGATACTGTGAAGACGGTTTATGGGGCGATGTCCTATATTAAGGCTGCTGCGGGAAACAAATTTGTTGTCATCATCGATGAATGGGATGTACTGATCCGAGATGAAGCGCAGAACCATAAAGTGCAGGAAGAATATATTGATTTTTTAAGAGGCATGTTCAAAGGATCGGAACCGTCAAAATATATTGCACTGGCGTATCTGACAGGAATTCTGCCGATCAAGAAATTAAAGACACAGTCCGCCCTCAACAATTTCGAAGAATTCACCATGCTGGATGCAGGAAGAATGGCACCGTATGTTGGCTTTACAGAAGCGGAAGTGCATGATTTATGCGACCGGTACGGACAGAACTATGAACAGGTGAAATCATGGTATGATGGATATTCTCTGGAAGGGTATCAGGTATATAATCCCAAAGCCGTTGTCAGCCTGATGCTGAACGGAAAATATAAAAGCTACTGGTCCAATACCGGCAGCTATGAAGCAATCGTGCCACTGATTAACATGAATTTCGACGGACTGAGGGCAGCTATCATAGAAATGATGTCGGGGGCCGCCGTGGACGTGGATGTGACGTCTTTCCAGAATGATACTGTAAGCTTTGCCAACCGGGATGATATACTGACGTATTTGATCCATCTCGGATATCTGGCTTACGATCAGGACAGGCAGCAGGTTTTTATTCCGAATGAGGAAATCAGACATGAACTAAACAATGCGGTGAAACGCAACAAATGGAATGAAATGATTACTTTTCAGAAGGAATCCACAGATCTGCTGGATGCAACCCTGGATATGGATGAAAAAGCGGTAGCGGATGGCGTAGAGAGAATTCATCAGGAGTACAGTTCGGTGATCCAATATAATGATGAAAATTCCCTGAGCAGCGTGCTTACGATAGCATATTTAAGCTCTATGCAGTATTATTTCAAACCGATAAGAGAGCTGCCGGCTGGGCGCGGTTTTGCAGATTTTGTTTATCTTCCGAAACCGGAATACAAAACAAGTTATCCGGCGCTGCTGGTAGAACTTAAGTGGAACAAAAGCACAGATACAGCTATGGAACAGATCCGGGACAAAAAATATCCGGATTCTATTCTGGAATACACAGGAGATCTTCTTCTTGTGGGGATCAACTATAATAAAAGGACGAAAGAACATGAATGCAGGATTGAAAAGATAAAAAAATAGAAAACAAAATGCAGAGAAGAAAAACGTCATACTATGGATGAGGGATTCATGGTATGACGTTTTTGCAAACATTTGAGTCGATCCGAAACAGGAATGAACGATTAGATTTTAGGAATTTTTTTCAAAAAAGTCCTTGATCGGTAGCAACTCCCGGGTGATAAACTAAAGCTACAAAGACAGGGAAATAACAAAATATCACACATCAAAATAAAACAGGGAGGTTATGATGATGAATTTTACATTAAGCAATCAGGTGCAGATCCCGGCAGTGGGAATCGGAACTTTTATGATGACACCGGATCAGGCAGAGCAGGCGGTTGTGGACGCATTAGCATGCGGATACCGCATGATTGATACTGCACAGGCTTATATGAACGAGCGTGCAGTTGGGCGCGGAGTTAAAAGATCCGGGGTGGCAAGAGAGGACATTTTCATCTCGACCAAAATATGGGCGAGCCAGTATCTGACAGAGGGAACGGTAGAAAAGAGCCTGGAACTGCTTGGAACCGACTACATCGATCTGATGTTTATCCATCAGCCGGCAGGCGACTTCATGGCAGGCTACCGCAAACTGGAAAAAGCGTACAAAGAGGGCAAAATCAAAGCTATCGGTATTTCCAATTTCCAGGGTGAAAAGTTGAAAAAACTGCTGGAAGAGTGCGAAATCAAACCGCATGTGATCCAGATGGAAGCGCATCCGTATTACCGCGATGAGGAGACTATTTCCGCACTTGCTCCGTGCGGCTGCCGTGTGATGGCATGGTATCCGTTGGGACACGGTGATCATGCACTGCTTGAGGAGCCGATTGTCAAAGAACTTGCGGAAAAATATGAAAAGAGCACCGCGCAGGTGATCTTAAGATGGCACACCCAGGTTGGAAATATCGTCATCCCGGGTTCTACGAATCCGGAGCACATCAAGGCAAACCTCGATATCTTCGGTTTCGAACTGACCGACGAAGAGATGAAGAAAATGGAAGGCCTGAATAAAAACGTGCGTTACTATTACCCGGATGAGGAAAAACTGGCAGCATATGTGAATATGAAGATCGATTTGGACAGCCAGAAATAAAATAAATACGGCCTGCCAAAGATGGAAGAACATGTGTTTACTGCATTTATTTGATAAGAAAGGGAAACAAAAATGGAATATAAAGTATTGACAAATGGTATAAAAATGCCGATGGAGGGTTTTGGGGTTTTTCAGGTAAGAGATAAAGAAGAGTGCAAAGAATCTGTATTAAATGCCATCCGGGCGGGCTATCGTCTGATCGACACGGCGGCTTCTTATACAAATGAAGATGCCGTTGGGGAAGCCGTCCGTGAGGCGATTGCAGAAGGAATCTGCACCCGTGAAGAACTGTTCATCACATCCAAGATGTGGGTACAGGATATGCAGAATTATGAAATGGCAAAGAAAGCGATTGATCATTCAATTGAGACGCTGGGCGTGGAATATCTTGATCTTTATCTGCTGCACCAGGCAATGAAAGATTATTTCAGTGCATGGCGTGCTATGGAGGATGCATACAAAGAAGGAAAGTTAAGAGCCATTGGTGTTTCCAATTTTTATCCTCATGTGCTGACAAACTTCTGCGAGACCGTAGCGATCCGTCCGATGGTCAACCAGATAGAAATGCATCCGTATTTCACACAGGAGCCTGCGTTAAAAGTTATGGAAGAGTACCAGGTCGTGCCGGAGGCATGGGCACCGCTCGGTGGAGGCCGTCACAATCCGTTTGAAAACGAGATGGTAAAAGAAATCGCTGACGTACACGGAAAGACCGTAGGACAGATTGTTCTGCGCTGGAATGTACAGCGCGGCGTTGTGGTCATTCCGAAATCGGTTCACAAGACGAGAATCGAAGAGAATTTTCAGATCTGGGATTTTACACTGACCGAAGAGGAAATGCAGAGAATCAGCTCACTGGATCTCGGCTATCAGGGAACTGCGGTAAAACATTTTGATCCGGAATTTGTTAAAATGTGTAATACCAGAAAAATCCACGAATAAAACAGGGCGGTTCGTTTTCCGACTGCGGTAAGATCGTTTCCGCACAGGCAGACGTTGCGTTCCTGGACCTTTGGGTCAGAAATAAAAGTCAAAAATAAGAAAGGCCAGAAACGCTGTGTATCGTTTGCTTCTGGCTTTTTTTTCTTGATAAAAAACGTTTCACGTACGAAACACCTGTACCGATATCTTCGTCACATATTCTTTCACAGACGCCGTTGCCAGTTCGTCGATCACTGCTTCTTTGTAGGAATACTGGCCCGTCGAAAAATGGTTCTGGTCGATCCAGTCGAAGAGGGTTTTGTAGGTGTCTTTTGAAAACGGCGCGTCGCATTCTCGTTACTTTAGCCTGCAAATAAAAAGTCAATACTAAAATTGAAGAAAGTTAAAAAACTTTACAGGTTAAAAATTAGGCATTAAAATAAGGCCACCACAACCAGTGCTGGTCTGAAAGTAAAAGTTTTGAATTAGCTTGGATCAGGAAGAACAGAAAGATATTCTTTCACTCGTCCATAGTATATTCTGAGAAATTTATTAGCACCTGCAGTCA
>ENA-OQHY01000347-OQHY01000347.1-human-gut-metagenome-genome-assembly--contig:-NODE-347-length-26821-cov-13.287330_pt1 | contig 26821 bp, 33 predicted proteins | sample MGYA00242570_ERZ504733 | MGnify/ENA primary metagenome ERZ504733 (study PRJEB26092, sample SAMD00036219) | human gut metagenome | host: Homo sapiens | study: EMG produced TPA metagenomics assembly of... | reverse complement strand
AAAGCTCGTGTGATTGCTTTTTGGGATTCATTATTTCCAGATTGGAGAGATTTCAAGCAGAACGACTTGAAGATAGAATCCTTAAAGCGTCATAATATTCTCTTCGGATCCACGAGAAGCTATTGTAAACTTTTTGTACTACCAACAGAGCTGTAACTCTGATTCTGATTTCTTTTGATACTATGTCATTGAAATCAGAGAGGAGATGATCTTATGATCGAAAACGATGCTTTCAAACTGCTATTAATTAATCTTTTTCACCTGAATCCTGATGATATTGCCAACATTTCCTGTACTACGTTCAATAAGATGATGGTTCTTCTTGTTACGCTTGCAGATAAACATCAGGCTTGTCCTTACTGTGGGTTTACTGCGCCTAAAATCAAGGAATATGTAACCAAGGAGATCACTCATTCGGCTCTTACCACACAGAAATGTATAATTAAATACAGGGCAAGACGCTACAAATGTCCATGTTGTGGAAAGACCTACTATGAATTCAATCCCTTTGTCTTTAAATCCCAGAAAATATCGATCCTTACTGTGCATAATATTCTAAAGGATCTGAAAGACTTCAACGAGACATTTACTTCTGTTGCCAGACGATATCATGTTTCTCCAACTTCTGTATCCACTATTTTTGATAATCATGTGGATATTGGCAGAAATCCGCTTCCGGAAATCATTAATTTTGATGAAGTATATGCCTTCAAATCCGAAAAGAGTAAGTATGTCTGTGTTCTTCTTGATTTTAAAAAGCAGATTCCCGTTGATGTTCTGCCGAACCGTAAAAAAGAATATCTTTTAAACTACTTTCAAAAGATTCCTTTAGAAGAACGCAAAAAGGTAAAATACGCCTGTTCAGACATGTATGAAGTATATCGAGATGTCGTACATAAGGTGTTTCCATGTTCTTGTATGCTTTTGGATTATTTTCATCTTTCACAAGATTTCCATAGGAAAATGAATGAGGTGCGTATCAAAGTCATGAAAGGATACAAAGATGACAAGGCTTCAGATGAATATTATCTTCTCAAAAAATTCAACTGGCTGTTATTCAAAAATCCAGAGGATGAAGACAAATACGGAAGACTGTTTGATGTAGAACGTGAGCGTAAATACAACTCTCATTTTAAAAGCTATATGAACTACTACGATTTAAGAAGAAAACTGCTTGAAATCAATAATGACCTAACTATTTGTTACTCATTAAAACTAGAACTTGTAGACTTCTATTCAAAATCTACTATTGATAATGCGCAAGTGAATCTGGAACATTTGATTCGCAGCTGCATTGATACAAACATTGAAGAAATGATTGCCTTTTCCAACAATCTGATCAACTGGAAACAGGAGATCATCAATTCATTTACGATTGTAGGTACTGAATATAAAGTTGAAGCAGACAAAGGCCAGGTGGTGGTCTGCAATAAAAAAGTGAATAATGCGATCATTGAGAATCGAAACAAGATTATAAAGTGTATCAAGAACAACGCCAATGGCTACACCAACTGGTCTCGCTTCCGCAATCGCGTAATGTATGTACTCGCCCCAAATACAACATTCAGCCTGGAACCAAGGGAGAAATGATCATGGATGCACAAGACATTATCGAACTGATTGAATACTTCAGAAATCTTCAAGACACTGAAATGAAATTTGAAATTGAAGAGCTACGAGGATACATTGACATAAGATTCGAAGAATTATATGACAAGTTAACAGAATACATTGATTTCAATCGTGCAGATTCAAATCACCCATTATAAAAGGAGCAGAGATTCAAACATCTCTGCTCCCTAGTTAATAATCCTTTAAACACTCATAGGGTTTTCAACCCTACAATTTTTGAAGCCAACTTTTAGTCGATCCTATCTAATTGCGGATTACCGATTTTATTGGATTTGTGATTTTAAATACGCAAAGATGAATTCATCAAGATCTCCATCTAATACAGATTGAACTTGACTTGTTTCATATCCTGTACGAACATCTTTGACTAAGCTATATGGATGCATGACATAGCTTCGAATTTGGCTACCCCATTCATTAGCGGATTGTACACCTTTAATTTGAGCAATCTTCTTTTCTTGTTCTTCAATTTCTAATTGATACAAACGAGATTTTAAGACACGCAAACATTCTTCTCTATTTTCATGCTGACTACGTCCATTTTGACATGTAGCCACAATACCCGTTGGCTTATGCACCATACGTACGGCACTATCCGTTTTATTGATATGTTGTCCTCCAGCACCAGAAGCACGTTTTGTTTCAACAATTAAATCTTCTGGCTTAATATCAATTTCAATTTCATCATTGAATTGAGGCATAACATCTAAACTCGCAAACGAAGTGTGTCTTCTAGCTCCTGAATCAAATGGTGAAATACGAACTAAACGATGTACACCCTTTTCTGATTTCAGATAGCCATAAGCTTTATCTCCTTCGACAAGGAAAGTTACACTTTTAATACCAGCTTCATCTCCAGGTAAATAGTCTAGAACACTCACTTTAAAGCCATGTTTTTCAGCATATCTTGTATACATACGATAAAGCATACTTGCCCAGTCACAAGACTCGGTTCCACCAGCTCCTGGGTGAATTTCTAGAATCGCATTGTTTTGATCATATTCATGACTTAACAAGACTTGGATTTCAAAGTCCTCAAACTTCTTATCCATATCCATATATTCTTCTTCGGCAATCATCATCAATTCTTCATCAAATTCAGACTTTAATTCATCTGCCGTATCATTTAACGAAGTTAATTGTAAATCTAATTCTTCATAACGATCTACAATATCTTTTAATGCATTTTTTGCACGAATCACTTGTTGAGCTTTTTTTTGATCTTGCCAAAAATCTGGTTCTAAAGTTTGTTTATCATAGTCTTCGATTTGTTTATTTTTACTAGATAAGTCAAAGTGACTCACCTAAAGAATGTAATTTCTCTAGGTGAGTACTCACTCCTTGTTTCAATTCATATAGTTCCATTAAGCTTCATGCTCCTTACGAATACGAACCTTTAATAAGAAGAATGTGATTTCACGATCAATTCTTTGATTCATTTCTTCAAACATATCAAATCCTTCTTGTACATATTGTTGTAGAGGATTGTTTTGTGCATAAGAACGCAAATAGATACCACTACGCAATTTATCCATCATATCAATATGGTTGATCCAGTTACGGTCAATATTACGTAATACAACTGTCTTTTCAAAAGGTAAGAATTGACGCTTCACATCTTTGATTTCAGCTTCATATTCATTCCAAATCTTATTTACACAATATTCTTTAACTTCATCATAAGACTTTCCTTCAAGTTCACTTGCACGAATCGCCTTATCTTCAGCCATACCCATCATTTCAATGGATTTAACAACGCCTGCAACATCAATTGTTTGTTTCTTTTGATCTGATAAATTAGCTTGTAAAGTTTGTTCAATTGTCTTTTCAAATACAACATGAACCATATCATGTACTTCATCTGCTTCTAAGATACGATTACGCTGTGCATAAATAATTTCACGTTGGCGACGCAATACATCATCATAATCTAATAATTGTTTACGCATATCAAAGTTATATCCTTCAACACGTTTTTGAGCCATTGTGATTGATTTTGTGACTGCTTTTGATTCAATTTGTTCGTCACCCATTTTTTCAAATAGCTTTTGTAGCTTGTCGCCACCAAAACGAACCATTAACGAATCTTCTAAAGATACATAGAAACGTGAGAATCCAGGATCTCCTTGACGACCAGAACGTCCACGTAACTGGTTATCAATACGACGAGATTCATGTCTTTCACTACCCAATACAGCTAAACCACCTAATTTACGTGATTCTTCTGTTAATTTAATGTCGGTACCACGACCAGCCATATTTGTCGCAATTGTAACTGATTTTGGACGGCCTGCCTTTGCGATGATTTCTGCTTCACGAGCATGGTTCTTCGCATTTAACACTTCATGAGGAATGTGTTCTTTATTTAATAATTGAGAAATAACCTCACTTGTTTCTACCGCAATCGTACCAACTAGAACTGGTTGTCCTGTTTCATACAAACGTTTTACTTCACGTACCAATGCAGCATATTTATCTTTCTTATGTGCATAAATTTCATCTGGAAGATCCTTACGAGCTACTGGACGGTTTGTAGGAATCACAACAACTTTCATGTTGTAAGTTGATAAGAATTCTTCTTCTTCAGTTTTTGCAGTACCAGTCATACCTGCTAATTTTTCATATAGACGGAAGAAGTTTTGGTATGTGATTGTTGCCAAAGTCGAAGTTTCTTCTTTAATTGGAACCCCTTCTTTAGCTTCAATAGCTTGGTGTAAACCATCTGAATATGCACGTCCAGGCATCATACGACCTGTAAATTGGTCAACGATAACGATTTCTTTTTCATCACTAACCACATATTCAACTTCACGCATCATAACATAGTTTGCCTTTAAAGCCTGGTTAATGTGGTGAACAAGTTGTGTATGTTCAATATCATAAAGGTTTTTGATCTTAAAGAATTTTTCTGCCTTATGAACACCCTCTTCACTCAACATGATTTGGCGTGTTTTTTCATCAATATCATAGTCTCCAGAAATCAAAGTTTTTTCATGTGTAAACTTATCTGTTTCGTATTCTGGAGCAATTAAAGTCTTCACAAAACGATCCGATTGAATGTATAAATTTGCGGTTTGTTTTTTACCACCCGAAATAATCAATGGTGTACGACTCTCATCAATTAATACAGAGTCAACTTCATCGATTACAGCCATGTGAAGTCCACGCATTACACGATCTTCAACTTCTGTAACCATATTATCACGCAAATAATCAAATCCTAGTTCAGAGTTTGTTGTATAAGTAATATCACATGCATACGCATCACGTTTTTCTCTTGGTTTTAAATCACGTGTATTTACACCAACCGTTAAACCTAAGAAACGATAAATTTCACCCATCCACGCTGCATCACGACCAGCCAAATATTCATTAACTGTGATTACGTGAACACCTTGACCTGCAAGAGCATTTAAATATACACACATTGTTGCTGTTAAAGTTTTACCTTCACCAGTCTTCATTTCTGAAATATCACCTTTGTGCATTGCAACCGACCCCATAATCTGGACTTTATAAGGTTTTTCGTTGATTACACGATATGCCGCTTCTCTAGCTGTTGCGAATGCTTCTGGAAGAAGATCATCTACTGTTTCTCCATCCGCCATTCTTTTTCTATATTCATCCGTTTTTGCACGCAACTCATCATCCGATAATGCCTGCATTTCTGGTTCATATTTTAATACTTGATCTGCAATCTTTTCTAATGCAGATAATTCACGTTGTTCTTCTGAAAATAATTTCCCAAAAATTCCTGCCATAATATAAGTTCTCCTTTTAAAGACTATACTATATTTTAACATAGAAATGACACGATAAATAGGGCAACTCAAATAAAAAAGAGAATTTCACATTCTCTTACACAATTTTTCTTTCGAACGGATCACAACTCATTCCTTTTTCTAGAATTTCCTTAGCCCATTCTTTAGCACCAAATAAAGAATGGTCTTTATAGTTGCCACATTCTTTTTCTTCAGTACCCGGAACATCTTCCCATTCTGTAGTTGTGATTAGTTCCAAAGCTTCTTTTACAGCAATCGCAACATCCTTACTTGAATGTTTTCCCCATGCTAAAAGGTGAAATCCTGTACGACACCCAAATGGCGAACAATCTAGATACCCAGTAATTCTAGGACGAAGATATAATGCGAACAAATGTTCTAAAGTATGCATAACTCCGGTTGGAATCTCTTGTCTATTTGGTTGACATAAACGAACATCAAAATTCGATACAATATCTCCATTGGGTCCTTTTTCTTCACTTATTAAACGAACATAAGGGGCTTTTACTTTTGTATGATCTAAAGTAAAGCTTTCAATTTCTACTTTTTCCATAAATAATCTCCTTTATCTGTTTGAAGAAAGGCATAAATGCACTTGGCAATGCAATATGCTCTTCTATTTCTTCAATCTTTTTATAATTTATATCTTCTTTATCTACTATACATAATGTTGCATCCATATGCCATTCAATATGCGAAAAAATATGTATATAAGGTTTTAATTCAATACTTTCTATAATCTTTTCTGGTTTCATTTCATCAAAACCATAAAGCCCAGCCAATAAGCCGGTATCCGCTCTTTTAACTACATGTACCTTATCTTTATGCACCAATATATATAAATGTTTATATTCTATTTTTCGCGCTTTCTTTTTCGCCTTGTAAGGCAAACTGCCAGGATCTTTGGCATCACAATACTTTTTAACTGGACACAATTCACACCTAGGATTTTTAGGAATACAAATAAGAGCTCCCAACTCCATTATGGCTTGATTATAATAGGAAATTTCTTCTTTTGAAGGAAGACTTTCATCTACCAACTCTTCAATCTGTTTCTTCACACTTGTCTTGGTAACATCTTCAAAAATATTATACAATCTAGAAAATACACGAATCACATTTCCATCGACTGCACTTACTCTTTGTCCATTCGCAATCGAAGCGATAGCTCCTGCTGTATATGGACCAATCCCTGGTAATTTTAATAATTCTTCTTTTGTACAAGGCAATTTCCCATTATATTTTTCAACACATTCAATAGCACACTTCTTAATATTTTTACAACGCGAATAATAACCTAGTCCTTGCCACAATTTATTTAACTTTTCATCATCACACTTTGCGACACTCTCAATATCTGGCAACTGCTGTATCCACCTTTTAAAGTAGGGAAGCATAGCTTCAATACGAGTTTGTTGGGCCATAATTTCACTGATCCATATTTCATAAGGATCTTTCTTTAAACGAAATTCTAGTGGTCGATGATTATGAATATACCAATCAATTAAATCTTTTTGAAATTTTTTCATAGCCAAAAAGAAGCAGGGGATTAAACCCTGCTGTAGATCCATTGGCAATTTCCTTGAATTTTCACATCACCACTGTTCGCATCAATAAATACAGAATCACCTTTATTTGCTTCTAAAGTTGTACCATCATTTTCAATTGTAGCACTACCCTCAATCAACAAGATAGAGCCAAAGCTTTCATCATCAACATGAAGTGTAGTCGTACCATTCAATGTAGATTCATATGTTGTAAAATATTCGCAACTTGCCAAACGAACCGTATCACAATCCCCATTCTTCTCTTCTGGTCCACATGGTTTAAAGTCAGATTCAATTGGGCTTAAATTTGAAACGTCAATTGCCTTTTGAATATGCAATTCGCGAGGTTTACCATCTTTTCCAACACGACCAAAATCATAAACACGATATGTTGTATTTGAATTTTGTTGAATTTCACAAATCTGAATACCAGCGCCAATCGCGTGAATTGTTCCAGACTTAATAAAGAAAACATCTCCCTTATGTACTGGGACTGCCTTTAACACGTCTAATAACGTGTTATCTTTGGATTTCGACGTTCAAATTCCTCTTTTAGTGATTTTCTTTATTTACTCCAAAATATAAGAATGAATCTGGTTCACAATCTAAAATATACCACATTTCAGTTTTTCCATATTCGTGCTCTACACGAAGTGCATATTCATTATCTGGATGCACCTGAATCGATAATGGTTGTTTGGCATCAATAAATTTAATTAAGATTGGGAAAAATTCAAATGTATTCCCCTTTGTTCCTAAAACACCCTTCCCCTTTTTTTCTAAATATTCAGGAAATGATAAGCCTTCATATTCACCACTCGCAACAATACTTGGTCCATCTGGATGTACAGACAATTCCCAACTTTCTGCGACAGGATCCATATCAGTCTTTTTACCATAATTTTCTTTTAATTTTGTTCCGCCCCAAAGATAATCTTTAAACGCTGGATTTAATTTAATAATTGACATTTTACGTTAGCTCCCTTCTAGATTCATTATAAACAGATGGTTAACAATTGTCCACTTACTAACCACTCACAAAATAGGTCTGCATCATGTCTACATCTTACATTTACTTCATATATTTCATTTTTACTGTATATATGTGAAAAAAAGTTAATATTTCAAACATTTTATCGAATGTTCTTCATAATTATTGATAAAGAACGAATGCATAACATCCACTCTCCTAAGCTTTCATCAACAACTTTTTAACAGACTCTTCACTTACTGAGAAGATGGATGCGATAGCCTTAATTCCAAATCCTTTGTCCATCATTTTTTGATACATCTCTAGCTCTTTTTTCTCACTACCTTGTTCAAGTCCTTGTTCGATTCCTTTTTTTATTCCTTCAGCTTCCCATTCCTTTGACTTTACTTCAAGCCATCTCTTTTCAGCCTCACACATTTCAATCTCCTCCTTTTCCTCTAATTCTTTTAAATCCAACCATTCTACATCCGTTAATGTCTTGACGACTTTTAATACACTGCTTTTCACAAGTCCAAAATGATTACTCTTTCCTTCATAAATAGATTGATCATAAATACTTCGACATATGTAGAATAGATTATACACGTCTTCTTCATTAAAATTATATGAAGTATTTCCTGTGATTTCAATCAGATTCATTTGGTAGTCATGGAAATAGGATTCAAATCTTTCATCCACATCTACAAGCTGGGAAAGCTTATTTGCAGCATTCCAAGGCTTTTCTCCTGTATAAAATACTAGGATATGCACCATGGGTAGTTTTTCTTTAGCCTTATTCTTCTTTAACTTCTTTAACATTCGATCATACGCTACATACTCATATGTAGCCGCTCTTACAACCATCGAAGCATCCACATAACTTTGATTCTCAATAATGAATGCACTATAAAGATTTCCATCATTGTACTTACGAATCACATCCACATGTTTTTCTAGATCCATATGCGAATCATTCATCTCTGAATCAAGTTCCATACAGTTTTCAGGTTTAAGAACTCTTTCTCCATCAAAGAAGTATGCATTAAAGAAGTCGACAAAATAGGCATTGTTTTCTAAAAACTCCTTCATAATTTTGTCTTTGGTTTTATTCATGTGATTTACTCACCCCCTATATCTAATACGAAATAAATTGAGGCTTTTCCAAAAAAAATGCATATTTTGATAATTTCACATAATTCAATCTGATTTCACAACATTTACCAAAGTTATACTAAATTCATAACAACATAGAATGATATTCTATAAGTGCCTTAAAGATAAGGCAATGAATATAGAAATAAACCAATATTCATATCTCTCTCCTAAAAAAATAATAAACAAAAAGGAACCATTTTAAGACGCCAACACTTAAAATGGTTTCTTTGTTTTTAAGTATATACATGCAAATCTTTATACGAACCATACAATCATATATCTTTTTCCACATCATTCATTTTCTTATATGATAAAATTAAAATATAAGGAAGAAGGTGCTCCCTATGTGGAATCGACAACAAGTTAAAGAACAAGCTAAACAAATCATGAAACGCAACTATTGGAAAATGTTTGTGGTAACACTGCTTACAGGAATATTAACTGGCGGAAAAACAACGATTATTGAAAGAGTACAAGATTTTGCTTCAAACAATCTTTCTTATGATGCCCAACCTATATTCTATTCATCTAATTTCCAATATATATTTTATTCCTTTATTTCTGTTGCTAGTATTTTAGGAATCCTCTATACAATCTTTATTGGTAATGTTATTGTAGTTGGAAAAAATGGATACTTTATAAAGAATAATAACGAGAATCCTGAACTAAGTGAAATATTCAAAGGATTTAAAGGCAACTATTTAAATGTAGTAAAAATACTATTTTTAATGGATTTAAAAACCCTACTATGGCTATTCTTATTCATAGTACCTGGAGTTATTAAAGCTTACGAATATTCTATGATTCCATATCTATTGGCAGAAAATCCAAATCTTTCGGCTGATGAAGCCTTCTCTTTGTCCAAACAAATGACGACTGGACAAAAGATGGATCTATTTGTCTTAGATTTATCTTTTTTAGGATGGATTATTCTAGGTGCAATTTGTTGCGGAATTGGACTTCTATTTGTACAACCATATCCAGAAGCAACAAAAGCCGAAGTTTATTTGATTTTAAAACACAGAATATAGGAGGAATTATATATGTTTGAAATAGTTGATATTCATAGTCTAAACTTCAATCCTTTTGATAAGATTGGAAAAGACTGGCTACTTATCAGTGCTACAAAAAACGGTAAAACCAACACTATGACCGCTTCCTGGGGGACTCTTGGTCATTTATGGAATAAGGATGTTGCGATAATCTTTATTCGACCACAAAGATACACAAAAGAATTCGTTGATGAAAGTGAGACGTTTACCCTATCCTTCTTTGATGATAAACACAAAGAATTATCTTACTTAGGCACAAAATCAGGTAAAGATGAAGATAAGATTTCAAAAGTGAACTTCCATATTGAAATGGTAGATGGAAATCCTACATTTAAAGAAGCTAAAGAAGTCTTTATTTGCAAGAAACTCTATGTTGGAAAACTCGAAAAAGAACATTTCTTAATGCCTGAAATTTACGAAAAAAATTATCCACTCGATGATTTGCACTATGTATATATTGGAGAAATTACAGATGTCTATTCAAAAAAATAAAATTATTCATATCAATAACGAACACATATTTGGTGCTACTACACTAAAAAATTTTGCTCTTCCTGAAAAGAACAATACCGCACTCCATGTGTGTATCGATCCAGAAGCTGTTATGATCAACCGCAAAAGATTAGCTAAAGAACTAAATATGCCTCTAGATAACTGGGTACTTCCTTGGCAAAAGCACACAAACAACATGGCCCACGCTACTTCTAGTGATAAAGGTAAGGGTGCCTATGACAAAAATACAAGCATTATGAATGTAGATGCCGTATATACGACAGAGCCAAACATTCTAATTGGTGTATTTACGGCTGACTGCTTAGGTATTCTTGTCATTGATGAAACAACACCATGCATATGTGCTATTCATTCTGGATGGAAAGGAACTACTTTAGAAATCACAAAAAAATGCTTGAGCGAATTAATCGAAAAAGATTTGATTCACCCTGAATCCTGTCACGTATATTTTTCTCCAAGTATTCAATTTGATTCTTTAGAAGTTGGCATGGAAGTTGTTGAACAAATGAAACAAATCAGCATTGATACAACACCTTTCATTCGTTATATGCCAAATGAAAAAGCCTATATTGATAATCAAGGTATCAATATTGAAATGTGTAAGGAATTAGGGGTTCCGGCACAAAACATTCATCCAAGTGTATATGATACAAAAAAAGAGCTCGATACATGTTTTAGCTATCGTAATGATAAACAAACAGGCGAACACTTTACCTTTGGATATATTAAATAAGCCCAAGCAATCTAGCTTGGGTTATTTTGTCTTTCGCGAAGGCGATTATCTAAATTGACCTTACGATAGATTTCGGCATGCAGTTCATAAAAATCCATCGATTTCAGCATGTCCTTTTTTTCTTTCGAACAATCCGGTCTGTCTAAGTAGTATAGGAAATGTGAATCTTGACACATATAGATAACTACGGCAAGTCCACAATCGAGGACATACGTTCTGGCATAAACATTTTTTTGATTATGAACTAATTCTCTTGCGAAATCTTCTGGTTCAAGATGGACGACTGTACACATTTCTTATACCTCCTTTGACACCTGCATTATGTATGAATTGTGGATTCTTCTCAATAGTTTAATTTAATTATTTAGCTTTCCAAGTTTTTATTTAAGATTCAAAAGATTTTATCTCAATTTGAGTTGGCTACAAAAATTTTAATCTTTAACGCTATTTCTTGCCTCAATTCCATTACATTCATTTCTCTTAATTCTTCTTTTTTAGAAACATCGACATCAAGACGATCCAAATAATAAAAATCATCCCTATCATAATATCCATACACAATACCGGCAATTCCATTATCTAAAACAATCGGTGTGGGAATCAATTGTTTCTTCTTTTTCATCATTGCCTTCGCAAATTCAACCGGATTCAATCGAACTACCATATCTATCACATACTTTCTTTAGACAATCTCATTATGCACAGAAACAATATTGAATTCATTACTCACTTTCAAATTATTTGTATTCCCACTTTTTATTCTGTTTTCAAAATATTTCGTTTATAATTTAATTGGATTCAAAAGAAAATAGGTGAAAACATGTCAAAGAAGAAAGAAGAAAGACAACTTCAAATTCGTCAAATTCTTGAAGGAAAAGAGAAAATAAAAGTCGCAGAACTTGCCAAATTACTTTCTGTTACTCCAGAAACACTACGTAAAGATTTAGATGAACTACAAGAAAGAAAAATATTAATTCGAGAACATGGATACGCCAAGATTCAAAGTTCTTCTGTCGAAACATTTGTCGAATTAAAAGCACAAAAAAATAAGGAAATGAAAAAAATTGTGGCCCTAGAAGCATTTAGCCGAATTGAAAATGGTATGATCGTATATTTGGATTCTGGAAGCACAATTTTAACGGCAATAAGTGCTTTACGAAACAAAAGTGACATCACCATTGTCACCAACTCTATTCTTGTAGCTTATGAATGTGCCAACATGAATTTAAACATCATCATGGCTGGTGGTTTATTATTTAATATAGGGAAAAGAACCTATGGACATTTCGCAACCGAAATCATCGACCATTTAAGCATTGATTTAGCCATCATGGGAACAGATGCTTTCACTGAAAAGAGTCATGGATTTACCACCATTTCAGCCGATGAACTTGGTTTTAAACGTCATGTTATGAATCAATCCGCAAAAAAAATCATGATCAGTGATGCAAGTAAAGTTAATAATAAGGCAGATATTGCGCCTTATGCCTTTTGTAAATTTAATGAGTTTGATGAACTCATCACAAACCATTTAACAGCAGAACAATATGATGTTGTAAAAACAGTCAAGAAAGTCACACAGGTGTAGCTTATGTCAAAAAAGAAAGATGAAAGACAATTCAAGATTCGTCAACTTCTGCAGGAACATCCAAAAATCAAGATATCCGATTTAGCTGATTACTTTCAAACTTCAAGTGAAACCATTCGTAAAGATATTATTGAACTTGAAGATTCTAAAATCATAAAAAAAGAGCATGGCTATGCGCTGCTTTTAGAAGAACCTGATGAAATGCCCATTTCATTAAGAAATCAAGAATATATTGAAGAAAAGAAACAAATCATGAAGAAAGCCTGCACCTTTATCAAAGAAGGAATGGTTGTCTATTTAGATGCCGGTAGTACATGTCTTGCAGGCATTCCTTTTCTTCAATCCATTCACAATATTACGATTGTGACAAACTCCATCTTTGTAGCCTACAAATGCGCTAAACTAAACATGCACGTTATTTTAATTGGTGGAAACATTTCCAACAATGCCTATCGCTCTTATGGAAACTTCGCCAGTGAAACTATAGATATATTCATATTAATGTTGCGATTTTAGGAACTAAAGGATTTAAAGACAACGACGGATTTACCACTTATGAAAATGAATATGAATTAAAGCGACATATTCTTCAACAAAGTGAAAAAATCATTGTGGTAACTGACAAAAATAAATTTAATGCACAACCAGAATACACATACTGTAAATTCAAAGAAGTGGATGTATTTATTTCAAATACATTAACTAAAGAGAATAAATCTCAAATCCAAGTTATCTCAGAAATAATAGAGGCAGAAGTTTAAAACCTTCTGCCTTATGCGTATGGATGATCAATTGTGAGTACTAAATAAATCTTTTTATCCGATTGAATATGCTTTAGAAGCATATCTTCTATTTCTTCTTGTGAATACTTTTCTTCAAACGGAATCACCAAATCAAACACCAAATTCACATGTGTTGGTCCTGACACAATTCTAAAATCATGAAATCCCCATTTTGGATCAATTTGATGAATAGCTTCTACAACTTTTGCGCGGTACAACTCTGTTTCTGGATCATTTACCTTTACTGGATCCATATGTAAAACTAAATCAATATTCATATTTTCTTTAACTTCACGCTCTATATTATCAATATGATCATGCGTTTCAAAAATATCTTTTGAAGAATCCACTTCTACATGAGCACTCGCAAAAATCTTATTTGGACCATAATTATGTAGCATCATATCATGTACACCTAAAATTGCAGGATGCGCCATAATCCTATCTACAATATTGTGTACAAGTTCAGGATCTGGTGCTTCTCCAATTAAAGAATTAATCATATCTCTTAATAAGCCATAAGCTCCATAAAGGATAATTCCTGAAACTACAATACCCATATATCCATCTAGATTAAAATGTAAAACAGGAGATAATAATGTAGATACAAGTACTGCCGTTGTTCCACATACATCACTAATTGAATCTAATGCCGTTGCTTCTAATAGACTTGAATCATATGTTTTAGAAAGTTTCTTATTGTATGCATACATCCAAAATTTAACTATGATAGAAATTAAAAGAATAATGACAGATGCAATTCTAAAATCAATACTTCCCGGATGAATCACCTTAGAAACACTTTCTTTTGCGGTTTCAAAACCAAGAACTAAAATCAATATACCCACAAACAAAGACGCAATTGTTTCCGTTCTTTCATGACCAAATGGATGATCCTTATCTGCTGGCTTATTTGCGAGATGAAAAGATAAAATCGAAATAATATTTGAACCCGCATCTGTTAAGTTATTTACTCCGTCAGCTTGAATAGATACCGAATGTACAATGGTACCAATCACAAACTTAATCACAAATAAAAATAAGTTACTAAATATACCCACAATCCCCGATAATTTACCAACATTTGTTCTTACATTGGCATCTTTTGTATCTTGATAATTCTTTATAAATCTACGCACTAAAAAATTCATTATTTACCACCTTCACGTCTCTAAAGTATAGCTTACCTAAAGACAAAATACAAAACGAAACAGGTAGTACAATATAACTTCAAGTTGCAACTTCATATGAAATCGTATACATTTTATGTAATGGAGGTGCATTTTATGATTAATAAAATTAAGGTCTTGGCTGCCGACGTCGGTATGACTTTAAGTTCGAAAAGCAGTCCTTTACCTGAAATCACAATACAGGCTTTACAAGAATTGCATAATAGAGGCGTTAAGCTTGGTTTGGCAACCGGAAGAGAAATCACCGAAATGGAAAAAACAAAAGGAATATTCTGGAAATTAGGGTTTGAATTTGATTTCATAATCGGAATGAATGGTGGCATGATCTATGATCGAAACCTGGATAAGACATTTACAATGGACATGATGAGTATTGAAGAAATGAAAGAAGTCTTAACTTTCTTGATGCCAATCATTGAAGAAAATAAAGTGTCTATAAACGTTGAAGGAAATCAACTACGCAATGTTATGAATATCAGCGAGGATTTGTTAGATATGTCAAAACGAAGAAACATTCCACTTATTGATAAAACAGGTGATATTGATGGTTTTTGTGAAAAACCTGTTTATAAGTTCTTATTTAGAACAGACCCAGAAACAACGCAACTTATCCGTGATCAAGTAGAAGAACAATATAAAGGGAAATACCAAACTATTGAAACATTCCCAGGAACTATCGAATTAATGTATAGTGGTTTCTCTAAAGGTAGAGGTTTAGAAATGTATTGCGAATGGAATCAAATCCACTTAGAAAATACAATTGCGTTTGGTGATAATGAAAACGATAATTCTTTACTACTCACAAGTGGATGGGGAGTCTGCCTAAAAGACGGCAATCCAAACACAAAGGCATTAGCCGACGATATTACTGACTACGATTGTCTTGATGGTGGTGTAGGACATTACATATTTGATCATATATTAAACAATAAGGATGTGGAATTCTAAATATCCACACCCTTTTCATTAAAAGAACATTATGTAATAGATTGGAACGTAAATGATTTTACCTTTTTGACTAATCATTCTCTCATTCGATACAACATAGCCTTTTTGAATATGGTAATCCTCACTATTCACAAAATTATTCAATGCACTATGTACTGTATAATCTTTTCCTGATTTCACCTCAATGGGAACAACAGAAAGTGAATCATAATCATCAATCAAGAAATCAACTTCTCCTTTATTTCGATTATCATAGTAATACAATTTTTTGCCATGTGCCTTTAATTCACTGGCAACAATTGTTTCATATACAGAACCTAAATTAATACTTTTTTGATCATCTAAAATTGCATTAATATTATTTCCATATAATATGCCCGTTAAAATCCCAACATCATTTAAATATAGCTTTATTAAATTCTTACTTGCAGATTCAATCAAAGGAAATTTTGGATTTGAGATAGCTTGTACATTCAAAGCGATTCCTGCACTAACTAAATATTCAAATTCTTCTTGATAGTCATTAAACGTTTTACCTCTTTTTCCCTCAATATTTTTAACAACAACTCGCTTTTTTTTATTTTCCATATTAGATGGAATTAAATCATAAATTCGACTGATTTTAAGTTTATTTTCTAAACTATATTTAGAGGCATCTGATGCATAATATTCGTGAATTTCAGCTTGAATATTTCGAACAGATACAATATTCTTCTCTGACAAATACGTATTTATAGCGTCAGGCATACCACCCACCAACAAATATTTTTTAAACAAATCCATCATTTTATTATGCATGGACTCATCTAATTCTTCTAAATGATTAAATTTATTTCTTAATGTCGAAATAACAAATTCGTTCATCCCATTCGCGTATAAAAATTCTTCAAAATCCAAAGGATACATTTGAATCTTTTGAATACTACCATAGGAATCGATGTGGTTTGCGATAAAGTAACCCCCAACAAAGATCCACTCGCAATATATGTAAATCGATTATCCTGGGATAAAAATTTTAATAATGTTAATAAATGAGGATATGCTTGTATTTCATCAATAAATATCAATGTATTTTCTTTTTTTTGCATTTTATCCCCTGCAAGCATACTGACCTGCAGATAAAAATCTTCTACTGTCCTTACCTTTTCAAACAAACGATTTCCTAAAGAATCTTCAATCATATTGATTTCGATATAATTTTCAAACAGTTTATTTCCCACATACCTTATGATATATGTTTTCCCAATTTGACGAGCTCCATCCACTAATAGGATTTTGTTTGAACCACTCATTAAATGTTGTTCAATTGTACGTTCAATCTTTCGATAAAGCATATTTCACCTCCGAAATGACTTTTCAATATAATTTTATACACATTTTAATGACTTTTCAATATATTTTAGTGTTCTTTTTATGACTTTTCAATAATTTAAAAAGATGACCTAAGCCATCTTTAATTCTGATTTTGCCTTTTTAAGAATTTCATCGAAGTTTTCAGGTGAATCTGTTGGAACCTTACGAACATCGATCTTAATTCATTAGATATAATCTTTATATATGCAACCTGTACAATTAAACCAAAGTCTAATTCTTTAATGGCTGTTATACATCTTGTACTTTTTCGGATTATCATAAAGAAAGAAAACCCAATCAGCATATTGCGGATTGGGTTAACAATACTTAGTTATTAGAATGTAGTAATTTATTTGGAATATACATTAAACCTCGTTTAAACACATCCCAAAAACTCAATGATCGAAGCATTCGATCTGCAGGTACATATTCTCTTATAGCACAAAGTGTTTTTTTGTTGTCTTTTGTAGAGAAAGCAAAGTATGTTTTCTCATTTATGAAAATCACAAATCGAGAAATACTTTTGTTAAATAAGACACTCGCTTCTACTCGATCAATTGTATCCCATGGAATTTGAATACAATCTTCAACATTTCTTTCATTGTAGAATTCAAATGCTTTATTTCCAACCATGACATTTCCATTGGAACTCAATCCCGCAAAAGATGTTGCCTTGATTGTTAAATCAACTTTTGAATTTAATGATTGCGCCATATGTACCTCCTTAAGCTATTACATAATTCCGATTACACGACCAATGATACCAACTACGAATAATGCGATGATAATTGTGATTGGAGAAACTTTCTTCTTCAATAATTTACAGCATAATAAAGTTAATAATAAAGCTGCAAGACCAGGAATCAATGAATCTAAGTTTTGTTGTAAAGTTGTAACTTTGATTTGATTTAAACCAGTAGCTCCTAATGAAGAATATTGTTCTAATGCACTCTTAATTCCGTCAGCATTTCCTTTAATTTGTGACCAATCAATGTATGCACCTTCAGATTGAGTAACACTTGATACAACTGGAGTAAATGAAATACTTACCCAACGTTGTACCAATGCACCAATGATAAACATACCTAAGATACTAGCGCCTTGAGTAATTTTTCCAAGAAGTCCACCTGACATGTCTTTAGCAATTTTAGTACCTACATTGTAACCAAATTCTTGTGTATACCACATGAACGCTAAACGAATTACGTTCCACAATACGAAGAATAAGATAGGTCCTAAAATGTTTCCACTTAATGCTAAAGAAGCTCCTAAAGCACCTAAAATTGGACGCATTGTAAACCAGAATACTGGGTCACCAACACCAGCTAAAGGCCCCATCATACCTACTTTAACACCTTGGATTGCAGTATCATCTACATTTTCACCATTTGCTTTTTCTTCTTCCAAAGCAAGTGTAACACCCATTACTGGACTTGATACATAAGGGTGAGTGTTATAGAACTCCATGTGACGTTTTAAAGCAGCAATTTGATCTTCCTTGTTAGAATATAATTTTTTAATTGCAGGAATAATTGAATAGCACCATCCACCATTTTGCATACGTTCATAGTTCCAAGAACCCTGAAGGAATTGATGACGCCACCAAACTTTTTTACGATCTTGTTTAGTTAATGTAATTTTTTCAGCCATTTTCATTTACCTCCTTCAAAATCCTAGTAATCATTCAAGATGTCGCCTAATGGATCACCAGAACCAGTATTTGATCCTCCACCACTATTTTTAGCAGCATCTTTCAAACCTAAATAAACGATTGCGATAACAACACCAATTACACCTAAAGCAATTAATGTAAATTCACTTACACAAGCAAATACGAAACCTAAAGCGAAGAATGGCCAAGTTTCTTTTGTAGCCATCATGTTGATAACCATTGCATAACCAACAGCAGCAACCATTCCTCCACCAACTGTCATACCACCAGATAACCAAGCTGGCATTGCATTTAATACACCAGTTACAACTGAACTAGGTACGAAACATAATGCAGCAGCAGGAATCGCAATACGAACACCTTGTAAACAAATACCTACAATTTGCCAACGTTCAATTGCTCCAAAATCACCTTTTTCAGCAGCAGCATCCATAAAGTGAACAATTGGAATTGCAATTGTACGGCAAATCATAGTTAAGAATAAACCAGCTACTGATAATGGAATAGCTACGGCAATTGCTGTAGAAATAGCCGTTGTAGTATCTGTTGTTCCACCATTTAAACCTAAAACCATGATAATTGCAGAAGCAACTGAAGCTAGTGCAGCATCGGGTGCAACCGCTGCACCAATGTTTGCCCAACCTAAAGCCATCAACTGCAAAGAACCACCTAACATAACACCTTCTTTTAAGTGACCAGTAACCAAACCAATTAATGTACATGCTACTAATGGTTGGTGGAATTCAAATTGGTCAAGAATTCCTTCCATACCGGCTAAGAAGGCAACAATTATAACTAAAATAATGCTAATCGCTGACATAATAATCTCCCTCTAAATTTACTTTAATTCTGTTTTTGCTTTTTTAAGAATTTCATTGAAGTTTTCAGGTGAATCTGTTGGCACCTTACGAACATCAATCTTAATTCCCATTGCTAATAATTCATCAAATGTTTTTACATCATCACTACCCATAGAAACGGCCTTTGTACATACAACCTTTCCTTGTGAGTGTGCCATTGAACCTAAGTTCAATTCTTTAATATCAACTCCACCTTTGATAGCTCTTAATGCATCTTGTGGTGTTTCAAACAACAACATCGCTTTTGTGGCTCCAAAACGAGGATCTTTCGCGACTTGGATCATCTTGTCAACTGGAACGACATTTGCTTTTACTCCTGGAGGAGCTGCCTGTTCGATCATGCTCTTTCTTAAATCGTCATGAGCTACATTGTCACTAACAACAATGATACGGTTTGGCCCAACTGTCTTTGTCCAAGCTGTTGCTACCTGACCGTGAAGTAAACGTGTATCAATACGTGCTAAGCCATATTTGATATGTCCATCTCCTAAAACTGTACCTTCAGGAATTGCTCCTTGAGGTGCTTGCACTTACTTTCTGCTTTTCTTTTTCTTCTTTTTGGTTTCTAATTCTTTTTGGATTGATCTGTACACCCTCTTGTGCAGTCTGCATTACGTGTGCAGCAATTTCGTGTGCTTTCTCCATAGAGAATCTAGAAGCATACGTTTCAATCAACATAGGCAAATTCAATCCTGTGACGATTGCCCATTTGTCTTCGTGACCATCTAACAAAGCACTTGCCTGATTGAATGGAGTTCCTCCCCATAGGTCAACTAAGAACAATACTTCTTCTTGATTTTCAAAAGAAGCGATCGCATCTTCCATCTTCTTTCGAATGTCTTCAGGTCCTTCACTAGGCATCAAAGTACAAGGCTTTACATTGGCTTGTTCACCAAAAATCATAGCTCCTGACTGGAAGATACCATTCGCAAATTCACCATGACTTGCAAGAATAATTCCTACCATATATTTTCATCCTTTCTTTGAAATTCAATACGCAAAAAAAGACAGACATATACATTTAAACTGAAGATATACAATAAACCAATAAAGATTATATCTTCAATTAAAATAGTAAATGCCTGCCTAACCAGTTACACGCTATTGAATATTCACTTTTTACATGAAAAAATGTATCACTTTCTGAAAGCGTTGTCAACATTTTTTTATGAAATACTCGTACTCGATAAAATTCTTTCCAAGTGTAAAGCCAAATAACCCAACTCTGAATCTGGCAAATCTTTACGTAAAACATGACTCAATTGTTCGCATAAAACACGAGCCTGTTCATAAGCGAATGGAAACTTTTCTTTTGTGAATTCCGTAATATCCATTTGTAATTCCTCATTATTATTTAGTCTCAACAACAAAAACTTAATATGATTCATTAAACGAATATATGACAATGAATTCGCATCAATACGAATATTTAAATCGGCCTGTAATTTCTTGAAGAATTCACGAATCACACGCATAACTTCCATAGACTGCCCTACTTTATTTACCGATATAGCCGAGTGAATATGTAAGGTGATAAACGCAATTTCATCTGCATTTATTTCCTCATGTGTATATTTTTCAATAATATCCTTTGCCTTTAATGCCACTGAATACTCATCCGGAAACATAAGTTGAATATCCATATTAAATGGATTTGATGGAAAATCCTTCTCTTTAATTCTTTTTACCGCAAAATAAATATGATCCGCTAAAGATAATAAAATATCGTGCTCTACTTTACCAAATCTTTCTTTTGTTAAGGTAATAATTTCAGATGAAATTTCAATATACATTGGATCAATGTAATCAAAAATATTATTCGACTTTTGTTTCGCCTGATATGACTTTTGCATCTTATACTGCTTTGCATTACGAGGAACATCCACCTGTTCCCCTTGTTTTTTACCAAATCCAATTCCTTTAGACATCACAATTATTTCTTCATTATCTTTTAAAACCAAGATTGTATTATGATTCAAAATCTTCACAATTTCACACATATCCATTATCCCTTTACCCTTAACATCATATCATGACATTGCATTTTTCCATATTTCTTTTCTAGTTCTTCACCATCTTTTATTTTCGTAAATACAACTATAATATTTTCATCCAACGCATTGTCTTTGATATACTTTAAATCTGCATTCCACAAAACATCTCCAGCTTTTACTTCTTGGTTTGGTCTAACCAACAATTCAAAACCCTTGCCATTTAATTTCGCCGAATCCGTACCAAAATGAATTAAAATCTGTGTATTATCATCAATTGTAATACCAATCGCATGTTTTGTTGGATAAATCATTGAAATAACACCATCACACGGTGCTACAACAACACCATCATACGGACGAATCATAATACCATCGCCCATTAATTTATGCGCAAACATAGAATCCGATGCCTCTTCTATTGGCATTACTTCCCCATTTACTAAACATTCAAGTTCAAGCTGTGTTTTTGTTTCCAAAACAACTTCTTTATCATCAAAATCATAACTTTCCGGCACATTCAACATATACTCATCCAATTTTGTTTTTATATTTGAAGCTTGTGGACCATAAATGATTTGAATCGCATTTGGCTGGCACATAATAGCTGCAGCTCCCGATTTTTTTAAAAGCCCCTCATTAATTAAAGAATCATCTTTGATAGTCGCTCTTAATCTTGTGATGCAACAATCTAAATCTGTAAAGTTACTACGTCCTCCTAAGCCTTGAACAATCATCTGGCTTCTTGGGTCAATCAAAGATTTATCAAAGCTAAAATCATATTTTTTCTTATCAAACACCTTAATACTTTCGTCTCTTCCCGGTGTTTTTAAATCGTATTTTACAATCAGAAACTTAAATACCCCATAATACACAAAGAAGTATACTAAGCCAAGCAAAACCACAGTTATCCAATTTGTCTTCGCATTTCCTTGTAATATTCCAAACAACGTAAAATCAAGTAAACCTGCTGAAAAAGTAAATCCAATCGCAACCTGTAAAGCTTGTGCAATCACAAAGCATGTGGCAGCTAAAAACACATGAACAACATATAACAATGGTGCCACAAACAAGAAAGAGAATTCAATCGGCTCTGTAATTCCCGTTAACGCACTTGTTAAAGCGGCCGAAAGCAATAAACTCGCCGTCTTTTTCTTTGCTTCTGGATTTGCACATTGATACATAGCTAAAGCCGCACCAGGCAAGCCAAAAATCATAAAAATAAATTCTCCAGAGAAAAATTTAGTTGCGTTCACACTAAAATGAGTCACACTTGGATCGGATAATTGCGCAAAGAAAATATTCTGCGCACCGGATATAATTGAACCATTTACCATTTGTACACCGCCTAATGCACTCTGATAAAATGGCATATACCAAACATGATGCAAGCCAAAAGGAACTAAACTACGCTTAATAATTCCATAAATAAATGTACCAAAATAGCCAGAGTCAGATATAAATTGTCCCAAATTATAAACGCCCTGTTGTAATGGTGGCCAAACAAAATACATAAGCACACCAACAAACACATATGTAACGGCACAAACAATCGGAACAAATCGTTCTCCTTCATAAAAAGAAATTACATTCGGTAATTGAATCTGGTAAAAACGATTATGCAGATAACTAACACCTAGTCCGACTATAATTCCTCCAAACACACCCATTTCAAGCGATAACATTCCACATACCGAAGTAATAGATCCATCTAGAATATAATTTGAAACTACACCATTGACAATACTACCATCCAAGCAAAGTAACGTATTGATTGTGGCATGCATTACAAAAAAGGCAATAATAGCTGCAAGAGCAGCGACTTCTTTTCTTCGCTTAGACATTCCTAAAGCTATAGAAACCGCAAAAATCAAGGGTAGATTATCAAATAAAACTTTGCCTACTTGTTTCAATAAAATTAAAACACTATATAAAAAGGTTCCTTGCCCTAATACCGATTCTAAATGCAATGCAGCTATCGTTGTTTCATTGGTTAAAGAACTTCCTACACCTAAAAAAATACCTGCTACAGGAAGCACTGCAATAGGTAACATAAAGGATTTTCCCATCCTTTGTAAAAAACTAAACACATGATGTTGTTTCATTAATTAATACCTCTACTGTATTTATGATGATAAATGACATTTGTCAAAAAGTCCATAAGAAAAGGCCATGAAGTAAATGTTATTCAAAGACAAAATCTGAATATACAAGAAAAGCAGGATTAATTTCCTGCTTTTGATATTTTCATGACCCAATAGCCTTTATCACGAGCTACTTCTCTACTTCATAGCCTTTTTCTTGTAAATAATGAATTGCACTTTGAGCACCATGCTGCTTGCGCATTACGATCCAGAAATGACCATCTGTAGCTAAATGTTCCATACATTGATCAAACAATGAATAAATCATAGCCTTTCCCGTCCGTATAGGTGGATTTAAAAGAATGCAAGCATACTGGCCTTCATTTATACCAGACTGACATATTATCTTTGCCTTACGACGATACTTTTTCATGTTTGAATCAGCAAGCTGACAAGCTCTTTGATTCACATCAATCATTGTCATTTCGGTATGCTTCCAATATTCCATTAAAATAAGCGCAATAGGACCAATTCCACAACCTAGATCTAAACATGAAACTGGTTCTGACTGATTGTCTAATACAGTTTCTAAAAGAATACGTGTTCCTTCATCTAGCTTATCTTTACTGAAAACACCCGCATTTGAATTTAGCTTATATGTAAAATCACGAAAATGTATCGTAATTTCTTCTGGTGCATCTTTTACAATATCATTTGTGAAATAGTGTGCCATACTACTTTGTAGCAGCTTCTACAATAGCATCCGCATCAATCTTGTATTTTGCGAATAATTCAGCTGGTTTTCCACTTTCACCAAATACATCTTGAACACCGACACGAACAAGTTTGCATGCTGTTCCTGCTTCAGCTAATACTTCGGCAACAGCACTACCTAAGCCACCAATAATTGAATGTTCTTCGCAAGTTACGATTTTATCGTGAGTTTTTGCAAGTTCAACAATCAATTCTTTATCGATTGGTTTAATTGTATGAATATTTACTACAGTTGGAGCTGTTTCCATTTTCTTTGCAGCTTCTAAGGCTTCTTGTACCATCAATCCAGTCGCTACTAAAGCAACTTTTTCACCTTTTTGAAGGACAACACCTTTTCCTAGTTCAAATTTATAGTCATCGCCATTTACGCTTTCAACGCCACTACGACCTAAACGAACGTAGCAAGGACCATCAATTTCAGCTACAGCTTTGCAAGCTTGTTTTGCTTCATTATAGTCACATGGAACGATAACTTTCATACCTGGAATACCGCGCATTAAGCTAACATCTTCAATACATTGGTGACTAGCGCCATCTTCTCCAACACTAATTCCAGCGTGAGAAGCACAGATTTTAACGTTTAATTGAGGATATCCAATACTGTTACGGATTTGTTCAAATCCACGTCCAGTCGCAAACATTGCAAAAGTTGACGCATATGCAATTTTTCCACTAGCCGCAAGACCAGCTGCAACACTCATCATATTTCCTTCAGCAATTCCCATGTCAAAGTGGCGAGCAGGATCTACTTTTTTAGCTTCTCCACTCTTTGTACTACCAGCTAAGTCAGCATCTAATACAACGACATTTTCATTTTCGACCATTAATTCTTTTAAAGCATCACCATAAGCGACACGTGTAGCTACTTTTGCCATTATTCTGCCTCCAATTCTTTCATTGCAGCATGGTATTGTTCTTCATTTGGTGCTACTCCATGCCATCCTTGTTGATCTTCCATAAATGAAACACCTTTCCCCTTAATTGTCTTGGCAACAATTACAGTTGGCATTCCTTTTGTTTCACGAGCCTCTTTTAGTGCAGCACGCAATTGATCAAAATCATGACCATCTACATTGATTACGTGACAGTTGAAAGCTTCGAATTTTTTATCCAAAGGATAAACACTCATAACTTCATCTACATGACCATCAATTTGAAGGTTGTTGTTGTCAACAATAATACATAAGTTATCTAACTTATAGTGAGCTGCTGACATTGTAGCTTCCCATACTTGTCCTTCTTGGCATTCGCATCTCCAAGTACAGTATAAATACGATGATCATTTTTATCTAATTTATTTGCCAACGCCATACCTACAGCACAAGAAATACCTTGTCCTAAGGAACCTGTAGACATATCTACGCCTTCTACATAATTCATATTAGGATGTCCTTGTAAACGTGAATTGATAGCTCTGAAAGTAGTCAATTCTTCTTCTGGAAGGAATCCTTTTTCAGCAAGTACTGCATATAAAGCCGGACTTGCATGTCCCTTACTCAATACAAAACGATCACGATTTAATGTATTTAAGTTTTCCTCATTAATATCCATTTCTTCAAAGTATAACTCTGTCAAAATGTCAGTTGCACCTAAACTTCCACCGGGTGTCCACTTTGGGCACTATACACTTCTTTCACAATATTTCTACGAATATTTTTTGCGTGCAATGCAAGTTCCTTGTTTTCCATAATATTTAAGTTATCTCCTTTTTGCGCATACATTATAACAAACTTTTCATCACAATACACCCTTTTCAAAAATCAATTATTTCACAAATGCATATCTTGCCAAACATAAGCTGCTTCATTGATCATTTCTATATCATTTTGTGAAATTCCAAGCAATTCTAAAACCTCAAACACATCCATCCCCTTTTCATACAGTCTTTTAAAACAATCCATTCTCGCATTTGCCTTCTCTTGTTTGATTACTCTTTCTAACACTTCTTGAATCACATCTGAATACGCATGATAAAACATCCCATCCAATTTTAAGGAAAGTTTTTCATCTACATCCAAAAATAATTTCCTTAGTGTATCAATATCACATCCTCGATTCATTAAAAGTAAATAGACACATTTAATAAATTAGGATATAAAGCTAAAATCAACACTCATACAACGTCTTATATAAATTGACTTCTGGGCATATATCTTTATTTCGAATGCCACTTAAGATGTTGTTAATCTTCATGA
>ENA-OQHY01000345-OQHY01000345.1-human-gut-metagenome-genome-assembly--contig:-NODE-345-length-26833-cov-5.922227_pt1 | contig 26833 bp, 28 predicted proteins | sample MGYA00242570_ERZ504733 | MGnify/ENA primary metagenome ERZ504733 (study PRJEB26092, sample SAMD00036219) | human gut metagenome | host: Homo sapiens | study: EMG produced TPA metagenomics assembly of... | reverse complement strand
TCGCCGCCTGTGCCGTGTCAAGCAGCTTGTCTTCGTTTCCCGCTTCCGTTTCTTCTCGTCCCTTGCCTCGCGGATGTACCCTGCGAGTTCGCAATCTGCGCCATATCTCCTTGTCAGGCGGAACTTCCATTGTTATCACTTTCATGTTCAGTCCTTTCTTTTTGTTTCTGCGACAAATTCGGCAATAAACAAAAGGGGCTTTAACAACTCACTACGTGACTCACGTAAGATTTTGCGGAAGATGGCTCCGTAACCCGGTCAAACGGCGCAACAGGCAGCCTTTCAGCGGAAAACGATACGTCTTGTATGCCGTTTCGTTACCTTTGCGGCAAACTCTAAATGACATGAATATGGAAATAGTATCTATCGAGAAAAAGACTTTCGAGATGATGGTGGCGGCATTCGGCGCACTCTCGGAGAAGGTCGCCGCCCTGAGGCGCAAAAGCGACACGGGGCGCATGGAAAGATGGCTCACGGGCGAGGAGGTCTGCGGGCAGTTGAGAATAAGCCCGCGCACGTTGCAGACGCTGCGTGACAGGCGGCTTATCGGCTACTCGCAGATAAACCGCAGGTTCTATTACAAGCCAGAGGAGGTGAAGCGGCTGATACCGCTTGTCGGCACGCTCTATCCGCACGGCAGATGATTTGATTTATTCACCCACTGAATCCGAAGTTATGATGAACGAGAACAACGATGTTTTTACGATGGAAGACGAGCCGATAGCCTCTGTGGTGCAGGATATGCGCAAAGGCTCGAAATGGCTGTCCGCATTTCTGGAAAGCTACCGTCCTCCGCTGGACGGGGAACGTTACCTGACGGACGGCGAGGTGTCGGAACTGCTCCGTGTGAGCCGGCGCACCTTGCAGGAATACCGCAACAACCGCGTGTTGCCCTTCATACTTTTGGGAGGGAAGGTGCTTTACCCGGAAACGGGGCTGCGCGGGGTACTGGAAGCGAACTACCGCAAGCCGCTGGAGTGAGGCGGTTTCATGAAAAAGTAAACGGGTGACACCTTTTGTGGTGCTACCCGTTTACTTGTCTTATGGGGTATGTGCAATCAGCAATACCCGGCTTTTCCGTTCTGTATGAACATCACGTATGTCTGCCGTTTCTCTTGTGAGAGTGCCTTTCCCACCAGCATGTGCGGAACAGGTGGGTGTTGTAGGTATTCACCCTGAAAGCGACCGGGATGATGATTTCAAGGGCGTACACGTCCGCGTGCAGCCCGTTTTCAAGCTGCATGTAGCGGCACACCTCGTAGTCGTTCAGCACGTCCGACTTGCGGACGGCTCTGATGGCGGCGTTCACTGCCGGGACGGTCGTATGGAACAATCCGGCTATTTCGGTGGCGGTCATCCACACGTCGTTACCGGTTACGCTGACTGCCTTGTCCTCGATGATGATTGTGTCACGTTTCATGGCTTTTCTTTTTAGATGGTGCAACCTGCAAATTCCTCGACGCCGTTCAATCTTGCGGCAAGGTTCTCCATGTCCTGATTGAGCTTCTCTTTGGTTATCTTTGCGTAAATCTGCGTCGTCTTTATGCTCTTGTGTCCGAGCATGGAGCTGACCGTTTCGATGGGAACACCGTTGGAGAGGAATATCGTCGTGGCTGCCGTGTGGCGGCTCTGATGCCACGTGATATGCTTGGTGATGCCGCAACGCTTGGCGACGGCACGGATACCGGCAAGGCACGTGTTATAATGCGGAACGGGAAATATCCTGCCGTCCCCGCACAGTCCCCGGTATTTGCCGATTATGCGGTTGGCGATGTCGAGCAGGCGGATGTTGGACACCACGCCCGTTTTCTGGCGGTTGATGTTTATCCACTCGTGTTCGTCGAAGTAGGTGCGGATATTCTCTTCCGTAAGGTTGCGCATATCCGCGAACGACAGCCCCGTGAAGGCGCAGAACAGGTAGAGGTCGCGGTACAATTCCTGTTTGGCGTTTTTCAGTTTCCCCTCCATCAGCAGGCGGATCTCATCTTTGGTCAGGAAACTGCGTGTTGTTTCCTCCTTCTTGATTTCATACTCGCGGAACGGGTCGCGCGTCAGCCACTCGTTGTTGATGGCGATGAATACCATCGTCCGTAACGGGCAGACGTACAGCCACACGGTATTGGTGCAGCAGTGCTTGTCCGTGCGCAGGAACATCTCGAAGTCGGAGATGAAAGCCGGGGTAAGCTCTTTTAGGGCGATGTCCTTCACATGGTAGCGGATGTCGAGGAACTCTTGCATGTGCTTGTAAACGGTGCGGTACTTCAGCAGCGTGCCTTTGGCTTTCATGCCTGCCTCCACCTGCTTCTCGTAGTCCTCGTTGTGCTGGCGGAACACCTGCATCAGCGTGTGGTAGCGGTGTTCCAGTCCGAGAAAGGCGTTCTTCACCTTCTCCGCCGTGACGAAGTTGTCACGCTCCATGATTTCCTGATAATGCCTGTTGATGCGTACCCGCATCTTGTCAAGCATACGGTTCGTTTCGAGTGCCGCCGTGCTTCTGCCCGTGACACGTCCACCTTTGGTGTCCCACAGTTTCGGATCGACAGTCAGTTTGCAGCTGAACTGTGTCTGGCTGCCGTCCACCGTGATGCGTCCCATGACGGGAACTGTCCCGTCCTTTTTCACTACCTGACGCTTGAGGTAGTAGATTACTGAAAATGTACTCTTCATTGTCCTTAATTTTTGGGTTTCAAAATTAGTTGGTGAAGAGTCCGGTGTTGGTACGCAAAACGGGGAGGAACGGCGCAATCTTTTTCCGTAACCTGATTTTTCGCATGAGTTATGGATAACTCACTATTCCTTAGAGCCTTGTTTCGCTATTCGTACCCGTTTGTCGCATTTTCGGGCATGGTTACGAACAAGTAACGTAGCGGCGTCAGGATTTGGCTTCGGCAGGGATTGTAATGCTTCACGGATTATCGCCACTTCAACCAAAACCCTTGTAACTCAATTCTATCACTATATCTTTCCGCATTTCACTTTTTTGTAGTAACTTTGCGGCTAAAAATAATAATCAATAACACACAGCATGTCTCAGACATGCGCAACTTGAAACAACCACAACAAAGATGAAAAAAGTAAAGCCCATTCTCATCTGGTATCAGAAGAAGGTGCGCGCCTTCTTCACATGGTATCGAAACCTCTACAGAGGTCGCAAATGGTACACCAAGACACTCATAGGCATTGCATCATGCATCGTTGCCTTCTTTCTCTACCTTGGAGCCGTAGACATCAACTTCCTTTGGCTCTTCGGTAAGTCGCCAGGTTCAGTGCTATTAAGGAAGCTGTAACCAGTGAGGCTTCCGAAATATACAGCGACGACGGTGTGCTCATCGGCAAATACTTCAACGAAAACCGCACACCAGTAGAGTACGAAGACGTGAACCCTGCTTTCTGGAAGGCACTCATCGACACCGAGGACGAGCGTTTCTACAAGCACCACGGCATCGACTACACCGGACTTGTAGGTGCCGTAAAGGACGCTGTGCTACATCACGATGCACGTGGTGCATCCACCATCACGCAGCAGCTCGCCAAGAACATGTTCCGTATGCGTACCAACTACTCCACCGGACTGCTCGGCAAGTTGCCCGGTGTGCGTATGCTCATCGTGAAGTCGAAGGAGTGGATTATAGCCACAAAACTCGAGATGACGCATAGCAAGAAGGAAATACTCACCATGTACGCCAACACCGTCGACTTCGGCAGCAACGCCTTCGGCATAAAGACCGCAGCCAAGACCTACTTCAACTGCTCACCGAAAGAGCTCACCGCCGAACAGGCAGCAGTACTCGTTGGAATGCTCAAGGCTACCACCTACTACAACCCCATCGCCAACCCGAAGAACTCGCTGCGCCGACGCAACATCGTGCTCAGCAACATGGTACGCCATGGCGATTTGACACATGCCGAGTACGACTCGATTTCGCAAATCGATATCGAACTCAAATATAGCGTTGAGAGCAACTACGACGGCACAGCACTCTACTTCCGCGAGGCGGTTGCCGATGAGCTACGCAAATGGTGCAACGACAACGACTACGACCTCTACACGTCTGGTTTGAAGATATACACCACCATCGACTCGCGTATGCAGAAATACGCCGAAGAGGCTGCCATAAAGCAGATGAAGCAGGTGCAGCGCAACTTCAATAACCACTGGGGCAATCAAGAACCATGGCAGGACGAACGCCACAACGTCATCCCGGGCTTCATCGAAGCATTGCCAAACGACAGCCAGTGTACAAGTATCTGCTTGCACGCTTCCCGAACAACCCCGACTCTATAGAGTACTACCTCAACCGACCGCACAAAGTGAAGCTCTTCGACTACGAGCAGGGCACTATAGAGCGCGAGATGTCCACAATGGACTCCATACGCTACATGGTTCACTTCATGCACTGCTCGTTCGTAGCAATGGAACCACAGACGGGTGCCGTGAAGGCATGGGTGGGCGACATCGACTTCAAGTCGTGGAAGTACGACAAGGTCACTGCCATGCGCCAGCCTGGCTCTACCTTCAAGCTCTTCGTCTACACCGAAGCTATGAACCAGGGACTCACGCCGTGCGACAAGCGCCGCGACGAGTACTTCTCGATGAAAGTGTTCGACAAAGCGCAGAACAAAGAGGTAACATGGGCACCGACCAACGCCAACGGCTACTTCACCGGCGACTCTATACCTCTTAAGGCTGCCTTCGCACGAAGCATCAACTCTGTAGCCGTGCGCCTCGGACAAGAGATGGGCATCACGCGCATCGCCGAAACTGCACATAAGATGGGCATCGAGAGTCCGCTCGACGAGACCCCAGCCTCGCACTCGGCTCAAGCGACATCAACCTCCTCGAGCTTGCCAACGCCTATAGCACCGTCGCCAACGACGGCAAGTACGTGAAGCGCGTACTCGTGACACGTATCGTCGACCGCAACGGCAAAGAGGTGTATAAGGCTCCGCTCAACGAAGAGCAGGTTATCCCATACAAGAGCGCGTTCCTCATGCAGCAAATGCTCATGGGCGGCACACGCGAGCCAGGCGGCACGTCAATGAGCCTCAACGGATACGTAGGCAACTTCCGCGACACCGACTGGGGTGGCAAGACCGGTACGTCAAACAACCACTCCGACGCATGGTTTATGGGTGTCAGCCCGAAACTCGTCGTAGGCGCATGGGTAGGTGGCGAATACCGCTGCATCCACTTCCGCACCGGCGCACTCGGACAGGGCTCACGCACCGCACTGCCCATCTGCGGCTACTTCCTGCAGTCGGTGCTGGGCGACCCGGCATTCGCAAAGTATCGCACCAAGTTCGGCAAACCGAAGGACGACGACATCACCTCCGCAATGTACAACTGCCAGAGCTACTACATGCGCGAGAAGAACGACTCTACCAATACCGACAGCATACACGTCGAAGAAGAGATCGTGCTCGACGAGAATGGCGCACCAATAGAACGCCACTCCGCTACCGAACCAACAAAGGAAGGCTCGCCAGAGCAGCAGCCTAATGCGCACAAGCATCCCAAGGAAGAAGTCGTGAACTTCGACGACCTATAACTCTCTACTCTGAGCATCTGTATTGATATACAATGTATCTATACTGATATATAATAAATGTGGGCATGGCTTTCGCCATGCCCACATTGCTTTTTATCGTCAACGCTTCGGCATTCTTCTATTATTTTTCAGTCACTCATGGTTATTGAACCGTTTTTTAATATTTACCTGTACCATTACAATATTTGCATTTACCAGTGCCACTACATGTGCGGCAGTATCCATTATTACAATAAATGCATTTTCTACCCATAGTTCCGATACCTGTTCCTGCGCATCGTGCACATTTACCCCTTAAGCAATTTGTAGCTGTACACTTGCCGGTTCCATAACATCCAGTACATTTTCTACTTCCACCATCAGAACCTCCAGAACCACCAGAACCTCCAGAACCACCAGACCCACCTCCACTATAGGTTGGCTCTTGCCTCAGAGTGTATTGCAACAATGACCCGTCATTCTTGCTAAATGTGTATGTGAACGTTTTGACATAACCAGATGTATTAGCGTTAGCCGTAACATTTAGTTTCCAATCTTTACCCCCAGAGTATTTATTTGTATAGAGCATTGTCCAATTAACACTCTGCTCTGATGGATATCTTACATTAATATTATTATTATCTTTATTATATACCAAAAAAGCTACAGTTCCCCCATTGGCTGGAATTTCTGAAGGTGGTACAATTTCAAATGTCATTCCCTTAGATTCTTGATATATCTTCACATCTATGCTCGACACTCCATTTCCTTTGCTATCGAGAGCGGTTAATCGAATTATCGCACTGCGTGATTCTGACATATCATTCCTATTGAGTTCAAATGTAAGTGAGGCTTTGTTTCCATATTGATTTACCGCATAATTCAACATCATGTTGCTATAATCAACGACATCACTTATCTTGATTTGCATTTCCTCAAAATAGTCTTTATGCCATAAGAATCTACTCGTTATATCAATTGAATGTCCAGCAGTTTCACTTCCATACCGATATACATCACCATTATATGTATCATCATTGCCGGCATCCAATGTTAGTATTCCTATGGGATTCTCCTGTCTATTAAGTAAAAATCTATCGTTATTGTCGGAATCAATGCCAACAAGCATCTTGCCATTTATTTCAACGTTTGTGACCACATCTGTTTTTCCATCATACATCATTTTGATAGTTTTGTCCTTTTCAGAATACTCATACCGAAATGTCCACAAATCTTGCTCTACATCTTCGGTGTGCTCACAACCAATACCTGTTCCATCACTTTTGAAGACATAGACGTCATCATCGTCAACAGTCTTCCATGTTCCGACGATACCACTATTACTTTCACCATTGCCACTTTCTTCATCATCATTATCACTACATGATGCAAGCGGAATTAATCCTATAATAAATGAGAATAGGACTAATAAATTTAAATACTTCTTTTTCATAAGTTTTGTGTTTTTAGTTAATACGCAACGTTATTATATGAATTATAATAATGCAAAGATAGTGTTTACATTTTGTTCGTGCAATACAAGTATTTAACGATTGTGCCTAAACATACTTATAGGTGGAATAAGTGGTTGAAATTTGCATCTAAGTGGTTAGTATTATCCCAGTTCGGGATAACCGAGTGTCTTTGACCATATTATTAGTTTTACCGGACAGCAATTATTAAAAAGAATTAGTCAACAACGTGAGTTCGACTAATTCTCATCCCAAACCTCACGCCTTAATATACACGGGCGCATTCCGTGCGCCCTCTCTCCTTATCACGCCCTGCTCCACGAAACGCTTCAGCCACTTGCGTGCAGCCGTTTCGCGTAGCCTAAACTGGCGTTGCATCGTGCAACAGGTGATGAAATGGTTCGCGGAGAGGTAATCCATCAGAAGCGAGAGCAGCTGCTTCTCCTCGTACACCACCGACTTCGACGTGAGGCGCGCACGACGAAAACGCACCTTGCTGCCCACTTCCTGCAAGAGCGAAGCCTCTGGTCGGAAGTTGATGTTGTGCAGACGCAGGTCGCCACTACTCACCTTCTCCACCGCCTTGCCATCGGCATCGAGCTTCACGGAGAGAGAGAAATAGCCCACATTAGGAATGTAGAAGCGGTGTCCTTGCGAGAGTTCGCGCACCATCTGTTCGCGCAACTCCGACAGTGTTGCCTCTATATCGCCTTTCTTCAGTGTACTGTTGTCCTGTATCAGATGCTCCAACTGCTGCGCCGTCATTGGTGAGCCTTCAAAGATACGTGCGAAATGGCGTGCTGTTCCGCTGCCTTGCGAATTGCTTAGTGTGTGAATTTCGTAATTGATACTCATGTTTTTCTTTGTGTTAAGGTTAATGTTATCTGTCTATTGTGTTTGCAAAATTACAATTCTGCGCAAGCGAATGCAAGTAAAAGAGCAAGTTTTTTCATCTGCGTCGGTCGATACGGACATCTGCGTCGGTCGATGCGGACATCTGCGCCGGTCGATGCGGACGTCTGCGTCGGTCGATGCGGACATCTGCGTCGGTCGATGCGTATCACGATAGCGATACAAAAAATCCCTCAACAAGGAACGTTTACAACTTGAAACATCACTTGTTGGGGGATTAATCTATAGTTTATCCTCTTTTAATGGAAAACTCTCATCGAGCTACCTTTGCGTTATAGCGATTTGATAATTGCGTCCATCTCCACAAACTCCTTACCCATATTGAGGTTGAGGTAGATTGTGTAGAGCGGCATTGCCCACAAATCCTTGCGTGTTGGGGCAAGCTTACGGTATGTCTGCATGTACTTCAACGAATTGCGATAGAATTCGAGCATTTTGGCGCGCTCGGCGCGTGTGTGTTTCGGCGCATTGTCTATCTTCACAGCCTGATTGAAGTAAGCCAAGCCAGCGTTGAGATAAGCATCTGCAAGGCTGTCGTCGAGGGCGATGATAGCATCGCAGAGCTGTACGCACTCGTCGTAGCGTTGATGGTGAGCAGCACTGCGCTCTTGGCGAGCATTGCAACTTTGCTCTTTGCGTTGATGGCAAGCGAACGGTTGCAAAGCGTGAGTGCTTGTGTGGTGTCACCACGCTGGAAGCGATAGTCGAACAGGTGGGTGAAGAAGTACTCAGATACCGGATTTTTGTCGAAGCCCTTCTCAAGCGTAGACACATAACCGATGGTGTCGCCTTGCGAACGATAGGTGTCGGCTACGTACTGTAGGGTGAGCTGCAGGCGTGCGGTGTCAGCCTCTGCCAAGTCTTTATAGCGCAGGGTGGCGACAGGGTCGTTGGCACGATAGCACTATAGAGGGCGTAGAACGCTGCTGAAGGCAAACGCTTGTCCTTTGTGGTGTAGTCGTAACTCTGAAAGAGTGGTTGCTCGGCGCAGTCGATGTAAGCCGAAAAGAGCGTGAACGCACGTTGATAGTTCTGCTTATTGAGAAAGAAGGAGCCTCCGGTGTAGAGGTTCTTGCGATAGGCGTCGAGGTATTCGGCGTTCTTGCGACGATACTTCAGCTGCACGCGTCCGTTCTCGTTGGGCTGGGCATCAACAGAGTCGAGACCTTCAAGCACACCGAACATACGGTAGGCTGCCTCGAAGAGCTTTGCGGTGTCGGTCGACTGCTTGAGATACATCTGTTCGTTCACATCCTCATACTGCTTTTTTACCGCATCGAACAAGACAAGCCAAATCTTCTCGTTGCTCCTGTTGTCAGGGTTGGCGAGCAGCGTGCGCATCGAAGCCTCAGCTTCAACCGCCTTTCCAGCCTTTATTGCCGCTTTGGCTTGTGCCATCTCCTTCTTTTGCGCTGTTGCGGAAGCGAATGTGGCGAACACAAGCAATGTGACTAAGAATAGTTTTCTGAACATTTTATCCCGATTACAATCCACGCATGTCCCACCTTATAATATATAGACAGTGGGACATGCCGCATGAGTTAATTAGTTTGCGCCGTTAAGACGTTCCAAGTTGTAGTTGGTATTGTCGAGCATGTACGACCAGTTGGCACGCTGCTGACCTGGGTCGAGGTCGCGTGCTTTCTCGAAGCACTGCTTTGCTTGCTCGAAGAGGCTCTTCATCTGTGCAGCATCCTGCAGCTGAGCAGCCTTGTTGTTGTAGCAGAAGCCGAGGAAAGTGAGGGCGAGAGCGTCGTCCTTAGCAGCAACAGCCTTCTGCAGAGTAGCGATTGCCTCATCCCACTTGCTTGCGTCCATCTGTGCCTTACCCTTCACGAGGTTAGCCATGAAGTCGTTAGGATTAACAGCGAGGCGCTCAGCGAGGATAGCGTCCTGCTTGTCCTGCATACCGAGTTCACCGTAGAGCGGAGCAAGCACAGAGAAGATGCTCTCGTTTTCCTTGTCCTTGAGATAGAGAGCCTCTACGTTCTTCAGACAACGCAGCGAATCTTCCTTAGTCTTCATCTCCTGCTGCATGAAGGCAACCTTAACACCGAGTGCTTCCTTGTAAGAAGCTGTATCGTTGAGGGCTACGTCGCAATACTGATTTGCCTTGTCCATATCCTTCAGCTGATAAGCCAGACGAGCTGCGATGAGGGCTACGTTGCGAGGTACTCGTCGCGTGTAGACTTGTCCATGTCTGCGAAGAGAGGTGCTGTGTAGCTGTCTACGTATGCTGCGAAGTACTTGTAAGCTACGGTCTGGTCGTCGCCCTGGAGGCAGTCCTGACCTGCTATTACGAACTGGATGCGGTTAGGCCATATGCGGTTGGCGTTCTTCTTGCGGAACTTAGGAGCACCTTGCCCTTAGCGTTAGGGAGCTGGTCGTACTTGTCGCACTCGAGGGCGTTGTTAAGACCGTTGAGGAGAGCGTCAAACATGCCCTGCTTGTCGTAGGTCTTATCGCTCTTCTGACCCATCTGCTCGAGAGTCTGAATCTCTACAGATGCAGCGTTCTCCTTGTTGAACTTGTCGAACGAGATGTCGACGAGCTTGTTGTAACCCTTAGCCTTGTCTTCGTTGCTGAGCGAAGAGAGACAAGCGTTGAGACCGCTCTGTGCCTCAGCGTAGTCCTTTGCCTTGAGAACAGTCTTGATGTCCTGTGCAAATGCAGATGTGGCAGTTACTGCCAGCAATGCTGCTACAAATAATTTCTTCATAATTTTGAGTTTTGAGTTTTGAGTTTTTGAATTATATAAGCCGAACTAAGCCTCTCTAAGCTTTTCTAAGCCTTTCGCCATTCTAAGCTTTTCTAAGCCGTAGGAGGATTGAGAGGTTGAGAGGTTTCGTCGTCCTTGTCGCCCTCTACATCTGCCTCCTTCTCCGAACTCATCACCTTGCATACGCTTGCGATTACGTCGTTCTTCTTCGAGAGGTTGATGAGGCGCACGCCCTGTGTGGCACGTCCCATGACACGACACTCTGATACGGCGAGACGTATAGCGATGCCGCTCTTGTTGATAATCATGAGGTCGTTGTCGTCGGTGACGTTCTTAATGGCTACAAGGCGACCGGTCTTCTCGGTGATAGAGAATGTCTTCACACCCTTACCGCCGCGGTTTGTCTTGCGGTAGTCTTCTACCTGCGAGCGCTTGCCGTAGCCGTTCTCAGACACAACCATTACGGTCTCTGTCTCGGCGTTGTTCACAACAATCATACCTACCACCTCGTCGTCGCCCTCGTCGAGCTTCATACCGCGCACACCAGTAGACACACGACCCATTGTGCGTATAGAGTCTTCGTCGAAGCGCACGGCACGTCCGTTGCGGTTGGCGAGGATAATCTCGTTCTTGCCGTTGGTGAGGCGCACGTCTACCACCTCGTCGCCCTCAACGATATTGATGGCGTTGACACCGTTTGTGCGCGGACGCGAGTAAGCCTCAAGGCTTGTCTTCTTCACCGTACCATTCTTCGTGGCGAATACTACGTAGTGCGACTTCACGAACTCCTCGTCGTTCAGACCACGCAGACGCAGCAGAGCATTGACAGAGTCGTCGGGATCGATGTTGAGCATGTTCTGAATGGCGCGACCCTTGAAGTTCTTGTCGCCCTCTGGTATCTCGTAGCACTTGAGCCAGTAGCAGCGACCCTTGCGTGTGAAGAACAGCATGGTCTGGTGCATTGTAGCCGGGTAGATATACTCGGTGAAGTCCTGCTCGCGTGTGCGTGCTCCCTTCGAGCCTACGCCGCCGCGCGACTGCTCGCGGAACTCGCTGAGCGGTGTGCGCTTGATGTATCCCATGTGCGACACAGTGATTACGACGGGGTCGTTCGGATAGAAGTCTTCGGCGTTGAACTCGTGCTCGAAAGGCTTGATCTCCGTGCGGCGCTCGTCACCGTACTTCTCCTTCACCTCCTGAAGGTCGTCCTTCATCACCTTCTTGCAAAGCTCAGGATCGCTGAGAATCTGCTCGAAGTAAGCTATCTGACGCTCCAACTCCTCGAACTCGGCGTGCAACTGATCGATGCGCAGGCCGGTGAGCTGAGAGAGGCGCATATCGACGATGGCTTTCGACTGCAGTTCGTCGAGTTCGAAACGCTTCTCAAGGTTGCGCTGAGCGTCAGACGGAGTCTCCGATGCGCGGATGATGCGCACCACCTCGTCGATGTTGTCGCAGGCGATGATCAAGCCTTTGAGGATATGGGCACGCTCCTGAGCCTTCTTGAGGTCGTACTTTGTGCGGCGTATTGTCACGTCGTGGCGGTGCTCTACGAAGTACTTCACACACTCCTTCAGCGTGAGCAGGCGTGGGCGTCCGTTTACAAGAGCGATACTGTTGACTGAGAACGACGACTGCATAGCGGTCATCTTGTAGAGCTTGTTGAGGATTACATTGGCGTTAGCGTCGCGCTTCACGTCGACAACGATACGCATACCCTGACGACCCGACTCGTCGTTGACGTTAGAGATGCCCGTAATCTTGCCCTCCTTAACGAGGTCGGCAATGCCGGCAACGAGGTCGGCTTTGTTCACACCGTAAGGTATCTCGGTCACAACAATCTTGTCGTGAGTGTCGCCACTCTCTATCTCCGACTTTGCACGCATTACGATACGTCCGCGACCAGTTTCGTAAGCCTGGCGCACGCCCTGCAAGCCATAGATATATGCGCCTGTAGGGAAGTCGGGTGCCTGAATGTACTGCATCAGTCCGTCGGTGTCGATATCCGGATTGTCGATATATGCGCAGCAGCCGTCGATAACCTCGCAGAGGTTGTGTGTAGGCATATTGGTAGCCATACCCACGGCGATACCGTTGCCGCCGTTCACAAGAAGGTTCGGTATCTTCGTAGGCATAACCGACGGCTCGGTAAGCGTGTCGTCGAAGTTGGGATCCATGTCTACGGTGTCCTTCTCCAAGTCGTCCATGATGTGCTCGCCCATCTTCGAGAGGCGACACTCGGTGTAACGCATGGCAGCTGGAGAGTCGCCGTCTACCGAACCGAAGTTACCCTGTCCGTCCACAAGCATGTAGCGCATGTTCCAGCTCTGTCCCATACGCACCAAAGCGCCATAGACAGACGAGTCGCCGTGTGGGTGGTACTTACCGAGCACCTCACCAACGACGCGCGCACACTTCTTATAAGGGTTGCTGCTTGTGTTGCCGATACCGAGCATACCGTAGAGGATGCGGCGGTGTACCGGCTTAAATCCATCGCGAACATCAGGGAGGGCACGAGCCACAATCACCGACATACTATAGTCGATGTACGACTTCTTCATCTCCTCCTCAATGTTGATTTTCTGAACTCTGTCCAGATCAATTGTTTGATTTTCGTCCATTGATTTTTATAATAATTATTTCTTACTTCATTTTAGAGAGCGGTTTTCAAACAGAAAATCGCCTCAAATGCCTTTTATTTTCGCTATACGCGATTTTAAGGCTGTCTTCAAGGGTGTAAAATTACAAAAAATATTTGGATTAACATTGCTTAGAGGGCTTAAAAAACGCGTTTTAAGAGATTTTATACCAACACTTCACCAGCTCGCCACCTCACCACTACAACATCAAACCTCACCACCACAACTTCAAACCTCACCATCTCACCACAACACCACCACAACATCCATGTTACAATTCCGTTAAAACCACATTTAAATGTTGTACGTTCGGATTATTAGGTATAACTTTGCACCCAAAACAAACAAAAGTAACACATGTTTCATCTTTCAGAATTTATTTTCTTAGGCGGCTTTATTGTGTTCATAGCCGCAATCCTCGTGCTCGACATGCTCGTTATCGACAAGAAGGCGCACGAGGTGTCGATACGTGAGGCAGGCACATGGACTGCCGTTTGGATAACACTCGCACTCGCCTTCTCGGCTTTCCTTTGGTTCAAGGGCGACATGGTGCACGGCATAAGCAGCTTTGCCGACCTTAAAACCGTGGCATCGGCGTATGCTCCACACCTAAAGCTCGATCCGTCGGACTTCGAGGCGAGCCTGCAGCAGTATCGCCACTACATGACTATCAGCTACATATCGGGCTATCTTATAGAAAAGACGCTGTCGGTAGACAACCTCTTCGTAATGATGATGATATTCACGGCGTTCGGCGTAGGCAAGAACGAGTATCAGCATGTGCTCAACTGGGGCATACTGGTGCAATCGTGCTGCGCTTCGTGTTCATCTTCCTCGGTGCGGCAATCATCAGTCGCTTCGACTGGGTGCTGCTGGTTTTCGGAGGCGTACTTATATATAGTGGTGTGAAGATGTTCCTCGACCGCAACAAGAAGGAGGAGATGGACGTTCAGAAGAATCCTATCGTACGACTGCTCTCCAAAACCGGCCGCATACACACACAGTTTGAGGGCGACCGTTTCTTTGTGCGCAAGGCAGGCAGATTTGCTCTTCACACCGCTCTTCGTGACGGTACTTGTGATAGAATTCAGCGACTTGATATTCGCTTTCGATAGTATTCCGGCGGTATTCTCGGTGTCGCTCGACCCTTACGTAGTGTTCTTCTCTAACATCTTCGCCATACTCGGCTTGCGTGCGATGTTCTTCCTCTTAGCAGCTATTGCCGACCGTTTCCGCTATCTGAAAACTGGCGTGTGCGTGCTGCTGCTCTTCATCGGTGCGAAAATGCTCATACATGAATGGGTGGAGATTGACGCTGTGACTTCGCTCTGCATCATCCTCGCCGTGCTCGTCGCAAGCATCGGTGCGTCGCTGCTGCCGCAGCGTAAGAAGGCATAGTATACATGCTTGCAAAAATATAAAACATGCTTGCGAAAATATAAAAAAAGCGGGAAACAGTGTCTCTATAAGCCGGGTTCTGTTTCTCGCACTGCATTGCTGCAATGCGAGCCTTCTGTCATTTATCTACTACGCAGGTCGCCCTGCGTCTCCAGCATTCTACCCTCCACCGTCACTATGGTCGGACGGGACGCCCTCAAACGATGGTTTACATGAACTTGCAGCCCCCAGATGGTACAGCCCGATGATCGCCCACCGGCTGGTGGTCTCTTACACCACCTTCTCACCCTTACCACACACGAGGCGTGGCGGTTATTTTCTTCTACCGACACCTGCCGTCGCCGACAGCTTCTACTTTCGGAAGTGGGGTTCCCTGTGCTGCCCGGACTTTCCTCTCCTGCGCCTATGCGCAGCAGCGACAGAACCGAGACACTGTTTCCAACAAGATGCAAAGTTACGGAAAATTGCGCACATAGGGCAATTTCGTAATTTATTTGAATAAAAGTAGACAATAAGAGAGGTCTACTCCATTAGAAATTAACACCCAAACTGAGCGACAGACTGCGATTGTGCGATGTGTCGAACTCGTCGTGACAGATATTGGCGAGGCCGAGGTCGTAGGTGAGGTCGGCATAGAACAGGTCGTAGGTTACGCCGCAACCGAAGCGCAAACCGCCATCAAAATGCTTGAACATGTGCTTCGAGAAAGAATGAACAACCTCACGATCGGCAAAATTCTTCGACTTTCCGCCAATGCCCAACGCGAAATAGCCACCGGCAAGTGGCTGCACCGAGAAGTGCTCGTTTAACTGTATGCCGTATTTCACAACGATCGGGAGTTCTAAATAGCGCAGACTATAGGTTATCTTCTTGCCTTCATAGAGATTCTTACCACCTTTTTCTACGTACATCAGTCCACCCTCAAGGAATACGGGGCTTTCGGAGAGAGTTGCATACCGGTGAACACGCCAAAGTTTAGTCCGGTTTTTGTGCTGCCTCCATCAAGTGCCTTGTCGTCAGAGTCGACAGTGGTGAACGACGGACCAAGGCGCAGACCCATGTAAACGCCCTCTCTACCGAAGCGGTCGTAACGATTAGCATACATCGAGAAATCGCGTCCGCCACGATAATTGTTGCCTTGATATCCCTGTGCCTCCATGGTAAGAACCGAGGTCAATAACGCTATTGCTACAATTAAAAACTTCTTCATTTATAAAAACGTGTTTTGGTTAATGTTGCGAATTTACAACAATTTTGACTAATAACAAGAGTTTTATCCCTATTAATTGTTATGGATTTCCCTATTATGCCACAATTAAAGAATAAAAGAAAAACTTTTAGCATATTGTTCCACGCTTCGGGGTTACGCCGTGTGCTTGATTTAAGTCATATTATGCGAGGTTTCTGTTTTACGACTGCACCGTTAGCTGATTATTTGCGTAACTTTGCAGTATAAAATAAACAGATAGCTAAAAAGTAAATTTGAGAAAAGCGTAGCGATTCAACTGAAAGAGTGGTCGTTACGCTTTTGCTTTTGATGTGGAAAAGGTCGTTTGCAGACATCCAAAAGCCACACAACGCAAGAGTTCAGTTACCACATCATTACTGCCGTAATGTGTGAACTTCCAGAATAAGCATCTGTTTTTCTGCGATTTGCGTAATTTTGCGTAGCTGTTGGTAACTCACGGTAAACTAATTTTGTCACCAAAAAAGAAGTGAGTTATGCGAAGTACATTCAAGGTCTTATTCTACGTGAAGAAAGGCAGTGCAAAGCCCAACGGCAACCTGCCACTGATGTGCCGCCTTACGGTGGACGGAGAGATTAAGCAGTTCAGTTGCAAAATGGAAGTTCCACCCCATTTGTGGGATGTGAAGAACAACCGTGCTTCGGGCAAGAGTGCCGAAGCGCAGAGAATCAACCGTGCGGTTGACAAGATTCGGGTGGAGGTGAACCGCCGCTACCAAGAACTGATGCAGACAGACGGATATGTGACCGCTGCCAAACTGAAAGATGCCTATCTCGGTATCGGTATCAAGCAGGAAACCTTGCTGAAACTCTTTGAGCAGCACAATGCGGAGTTTGCAAAGAAAGTCGGACACAGCCGTGCCAAAGGAACATTCCAACGGTACATAACCGTCTGCAAGCATATTCGGGAGTTCCTGCCCCATACATACAAGCGTGAGGATATTCCCCTCAAAGAGTTAAACCTCACGTTCATCAACGACTTCGAGTATTTCCTGCGCACGGTGAAGAAATGCCGCACTAATACCATTTGGGGCTATATGATTGTGTTGAAGCACATCATTTCCATAGCGAGAAATGACGGTCGTCTGCCGTTCAATCCCTTTGCAGTATATCAACTCTCCCGAAAGCGTGGACAGGGGGTATATCACGAAAGAGGAGATACACACCATGATGAATACCGAGATGCCCGACAAGACCCACGAGCTTGTGAGGGACCTGTTTCTGTTTTCGGTGTTCACGGGGTTGGCATATTCCGATGTCAAGAACCTCACCACCGACAACCTGCAAACTTTCTTTGACGGTAACTTATGGATTATCACCCGAAGAAAGAAGACCAACACCGAATCGAATATCCGTCTGTTGGACGTTCCCCGAAAGATTATAGAGAAGTATAAGGGGATGGCAAAGGACAATAAGGTTTTCCCCATGCCAAGTAATACGACCTGCAACAAAAAGCTGAAAGCCATAGCCGATTTGTGCGGTATAAAGACACATTTAACATATCATGTCGCAAGACATTCGGCAGCAACTACCATACTGTTATCCAACGGAGTACCCATTGAAACCGTCAGCCGCCTGTTGGGGCATACCAACATAAAGACCACTCAAATCTACGCGAAGATAACCGCCCAAAAGATAAGTCAGGACTTGGAACTGTTGTCCGACAAGTTGGGGGATATGGAGAAAAGCATTTGCAGTGCCATTTGATAACCCATAAAGAAGAATACAGATGAAAGAGAAACGAAGCATCATCACGATGGACGGACAGGGCAACATCGCCCTGCCGACCGATACAGTCTCCATTGCCATGACCGAGTGGGAACTCTGCGAGTTGTTCGGGGTTATCGCCCCAACAATCCGAGCAGGGATAAAGGCTCTTTGTAAAAGCGGTGTTTTGAGGGAATATGAGACAAAGCATACCATCAAACTGTCGGACAAACGCAGCATGGAGGTTTACAGTCTTGAAGCCATCATCGCCCTTGCTTTCCGCATCAACACATTCGGAGCGGAACAGGTTCGCAGAGCCATACTTGAAAGACTGTACTTGCGAAAAGAAAAAACAGGCATCTTCTTTTCGCTGAACATCACTGATACGGCAAATCCGAAATACTTTGCATAGGCGTATTGCCATTCACACATACTCACGCACCCGAAGAAGCATCTGTTTTCAGCTCTGTTTCTTCGGATTTTTTGTTTTTACAGCCCCGAACAGCCCCGAAGTATTTTTTGCTGCGTTCTGCTGTGATTTGCGTATCAACTTATCCGACAGTTGATTATACTTTTGTAGCTGACATTTTTTCAAACTTAAATCATTGGAATATGGAAGCAAACAAAGTAAATGACAGCCACCGACCGCCCACAGATGGCGGCATGGCAAAGGAAGAGTTTATCCGTGTCGGCACAACGCTCTACAAGATTGTGGAGCAGCCAAGACTGAACGGAGGGTATGTAAGGAAGCGCATCGCATGGAACAACGAGACCCTGCGCCAAGACTATGGCAAGGACTACATCGGCAGCGTACCCAAGTATGACGGCTTCTGCACCGTACCCGAACACGTCAGCTATCAGCCTGTAATCGGCAAGTTCCTTAACCTCTACGAGCCGATACCCCACCAACCGCAAGAGGGTGATTTCCCCTCTGTCCGCTCATTGGTGGAACATATCTTCGGGGAGCAATACGAGTTGGGAATGGACTATCTTCAACTGCTCTACCTGCAACCCATTCAGAAGTTGCCCATCCTGCTGTTGGTGTCGGAGGAGCGCAACACAGGCAAAAGTACATTCCTCAATTTTCTGAAAGCCCTGTTTCAGAATAACGTGACATTCAACACCAACGAGGATTTCCGCAGCCAGTTCAATTCCGACTGGGCTGGGAAACTCCTTATCGTGGTGGACGAAGTATTGCTGAGCCGCCGGGAGGACAGCGAGCGGTTGAAGAACCTGAGCACGGCACTATCCTACAAGGTGGAAGCCAAAGGCAAAGACCGTGACGAAATTGCGTTCTTCGCCAAATTCGTGCTGTGTTCAAACAACGAGTACCTGCCTGTCATCATTGATGCAGGTGAAACCCGTTATTGGGTGCGCAAGATAGACCGCTTGCAGTCGGATGATACCGACTTCCTGCAAAAACTGAAAGCGGAGATACCTGCTTTTCTCCACCATTTACAGCATAGGCAGCTATCCACCGAAAAGAAAAGCCGTATGTGGTTCACGCCCTCACTACTGCATACCGAAGCCTTGCAGAAGATTATCCGCAGCAACCGCAACAGATTGGAGATAGAGATGCACGAGCTTATCCTTGACATTATGGAAAGTGTAGGCACGGACACTTTCTCTTTTGACTGCAACGATATTTTTCTTTTGTTGCGGTATTCACAGGCAAAAGTGGAGAAACATCAAGTACGCAGGGTATTGAAAGAGTGTTGGAAACTTAATCCTGCACCCAACACGCTTACCTATACCACCTATCAGTTGGACTATACCCGTGACTGTCACTATTCGCCCATGCGGAAGACAGGACGGTTCTACACCGTGACAAAATCGTTTTTGGAAACACTATGATTATTTTGATGAAATGATGAATAAGTATATAAATATATTGAAATATAGATATTTACATTCTCATCAAACATTCATCAAAAGTATCTCACTGATGAAAGGAGAAAACAGGACGGACAGACCATGCCCGACACCGTAAACGATGAATTTCTCTTTTCGTGAGTGGTTTGATGAATAAATGATGAGATGATATATAGATATAAATCAATGTGTTAAACCATATGTTCATCAAATCATCGCTTTATCAACCATCATCAAATCCGTAGGAATATACATTATGACAATACAGGAAGCAAAACAAATCAGAATAGCAGACTATCTGCAAAGTCTGGGGTACACACCCGTCAAGCGACAAGATAGCAGCCTTTGGTACAAGTCACCGCTGAGAGAGGAAGCCGAAGCCTCGTTCAAGGTAAACACCGAACTCAACCAATGGTATGACTTCGGCATCGGCAAGGGTGGCAATATCATCGCATTGGCTTCGGAACTCTACCGCTCCGACAACGTGCCGTATCTGTTGGAGTGCATCGCCAAACAGACACCGCATCTGCACACCGCCATCCATGTACCATTTTCTTTTGGTCGGCAATCCGTTTCAGAACCGATGTACCGACATCTGCAAGTTTCGGAGTTATCCTCTCCTGTACTATTATCCTATTTGCAGGAGCGAGGAATAAGCACCGAACTCGCCAAGAGGGAATGTAAGGAACTGCATTTTGAAAACAAGGGCAGACCATACTTCGCCATCGGTTTCCCGAATATGGCAGGTGGTTATGAGGTGCGCAACCGCTATTTCAAAGGTTGTGTCGCTCCAAAGGACATCACCCATATCCGACAAAGTGGAGAACAGCCGACAACCTGTTATCTTTTCGAGGGCTTCATGGATTACCTCTCGTTCCTTTCCATCCGTGTGAGGAACAATCCGCAATGCCCCCGACTGACCACGCAGGATTATATCATCTTGAACTCCGTTTCCAATCTCGCAAAGGCGGAGGGCATATTGGCTGACTATTCCCAAATCGGCTGTTTCCTTGACAACGATACGGCAGGACGGACAGCCTGTGAGCATCTGCAAGCAAGGTTCGGGGAACGCCTTTCCGACAAGTCCATACACTATAGTGAGTATAAGGACTTGAACGACTACCTGTGCGGTAAGCCCTTGTCCCAATCGGCAGAGCCGATGAAGCAGGAGAGGCAAGTCCAATCCGCAAGGCGGATGATGCAGCCACCGAAAAAGCGAGGCTGAAGATGTAGGGAGTGAGAACGCTTGCAGCCGTGCGGATATTTACAAGCGGAAAATACCATAGCTTATTAGGGAATTTTCGAGCCGCATTGCAAGCAACGCTGAAAATTCCCCAATAAGCCAAAGAGGTTGCACCTCTCTGGACTCTCCCAAGCCAACGGCAGAAGCCGTACAGGAGAATAATCAACCATTGTTTCACAAGCTAAAAAAGAAAGGAAAACCATATATGGGATTTGTCGTATTACATATGGAAAAGGCGCACGGTTCCGACAGCGGAACGACCGCCCACATCGAGCGTTTTATCATACCGAAGAACGCCGATCCAACTCGCACGCATCTTAACCGAAAACTCATCGACTATCCCGATGGAGTGAAAGACCGAACAGCAGCCATCCAACACCGTTTGGAAAACGCAGGGTTGACACGCAAAATCGGTAACAACCAAGTACAGGCAATCCGCATCATCGTGTCGGGAACGCATGAGGACATGGAGCGTATCGAAAAAGAAGGCAGATTGGACGAGTGGTGTGCCGACAACATGAGCTACTTTGCCTTCATGTTCGGTAAGGAGAATATTGTGGCTGCGCACCTTCATCGGGACGAGGAAACGCCACACATACACATCACCCTTGTTCCAATCGTAAAGGGGGAACGTAAGCGCAGGAAACGGGAGGAACAGACAAAGAAACGCTACCGCAAGAAGCCGACCGACACCGTAAGACTGTGTGCCGATGACATTATGACACGGCTGAAATTGAAGACCTACCAAGATACCTACGCCATTGCGATGGCAAAGTACGGATTGCAGCGTGGCATAGACGGTTCAACGGCACGGCACAAGTCCACGCAGCAGTATTATCGGGACACACAGAAACTTGTCGATAGCCTCAAAGCGGAAGTGGTAGATTTGCAGGAGCGGAAAGAAGCGGCACGGCAGGAACTCCGCCAAGCCAAGAAAGAGGTGCAGACTGAGAAACTGAAAGGCGCAGCCACGACCGCAGCGACCAACATAGCCGAGAGTGTCGGTTCTTTTTTCGGCAGCAACAAGGTCAAGACGCTGGAGAGGGAGAACAAGAATCTGCATGAGCGTGTATCAGAACTTCAAGAAGAAGCCGACAAAGGGAACAGCAACAGGCGAAACACATACAGGAGATAACAGACGCTTACGAGCTGCGACACCGCAAATTGTCCGAGTTTACAGACTTTGTGAAACGCTACTTCCCATATGTGGAGAAGCTGATACCGACAATAAATTTCCTGCGTGAACGCTTGGGCTTCAATGACGATATTATCCGAAGATTATGCACATTCAAGGACGTTCCCATAAAAGGCAAGCTACATTCTTCCGAGTTCAACCAAGGCTTTGAAACCCAACGTGCCGTCTGCTCCATTAAAGAGGATGAAAATGGAAAGTTCGATTTCAAGATTGATGGAGTATCACATATAAGCTGGTTCAGAAAGAAGATGAACGAGTTTAGGGAAGCTATCGGAATACCGAAACCAAGACAAAACAGAGGTATGCAACTGTAAATCAAAATAAAGTCCGTGATTGTTGAATGACATATCACGGATTTTTTGTACTTTTGCACTCGGATTGAGGCAACTCTATCCAAGACATAAGAAAAAGAAGCGTTATGCTTTCTTGTAAGTCGAGAACGTAGGAAATTCAAGACACTGCACAAGGATGGCATAGTGGTTCTCACGCATATAGCGTGGGCTGCTATACTACATTCGTGCATTTAGGTTTCCTACGACCTTCGACTTAGAATGTTGCATTGGTAGTCCACGTTTCTGCATTTGAGCATCCGCTTCTTTGGGCTAAGAAGCAAAAAAGAAAACTATATGAAACAAAAAGTTCCACTATCAAAAATGAACATGACAAAAACGCTATTATCAGTTATGCTTTGTTGCTGTTGCAGCATTATGGCTTTCGGGCAGAACATGACCCAAGAAATTGAAAAGATTATCAAAGGGAAGCAAGCGTCTGTCGGGGTAGCAATTATCCATAATGACGATATAATTGCCATTGCCAACGAGGACAAATATCCCACTATGAGTGTATTCAAATTCCATATAGCAGTGACAGCTCTGAAAAAAATGGAAGCAGAGAATATTCCGCTGGACAAAATGGTGTATATCAAACAGAAAGAAATGCTGAAAAACACGTATAGCCCGTTAAGGGATAAATATCCCGACCAAGGGATTCGTATATCTTATAGGGATATAATCAAATACACAGTATCGATTAGCGACAACAACACATGCGATTGGTTAATAAGGTTTGTTGGTGGTATTGATAAAGTGGACTCCTACATAAAATCTCTTGGGATAAAGGATATGAATTTCACGGAGACAGAGGAAAGCATGCATACGGACATTATGTTATGCTACAACAATTGGAGCACACCATTAGCTATTGCGCAATTGCTCAAGAAACTTCATACAGAAAATATTTTGACAAAAGAGCATTTTGCGTTTTTAGAGACAGCCATGCTTGATTGTGTGTCTGGCAAGAACAAACTAATAGCGGGGTTGCCTACCGATATAAAATTTGGGCATAAAACGGGACGTTCTAACCGAACTGCTGATGGCATACAGATAAGCGAGGGAGATGCAGGAGTGATATATCTTCCCAACGGTGAGAAGTGCTACATTGTCGTTTTGATAAAGGATTCTCGTGAGTCTGATGATGATAACGCCAAAATAATGGCAGATATATCAAATATAGTTTATCGTCATTTGAATAAATAAAAATCCAATTGTAATGAATCAAAGTCTCTAACATATATTTGTTGGAGACTTTTTGTTAAATTTCATATCGGAAAAGTGTGCGTTTCAATAAAAAGTAATAACTTTGCAAATGAAAGAGTTATTTGACAGTATAGCACCGCAAAACGCTGAAAATAGCACAGTTGCTAACTCGTTACCACTGTTTCTCAAATACTCAGTTAAATGTTTATTCTTCAAACGGTTATATTAAACCGTTGAAAATCTAAAATAAATAAAGGATAACCCGTTATATTTTATTTTCAGGATGCAAAAGAAAGAATCTTTCAGCAGATGGTTGCCCCTTGTAGGGCTTACCTTTGCCGTGTTCGTGTTCAACACCTCGGAGTTTATGCCTATCGGTCTGCTCACCGACATTGCCACCGACCTTAATATCAGCGAGGCTCGCGCCGGACTGCTCATCTCGGTGTACGCCTGGGTGGTTGCGATAATGTCGCTGCCTCTGATGATAAAGGCATCGAAGATGGAGCTGAAGCGGTTATTGCTGTCCATAATAGCGTTGTTCGTGGTGAGCCATGTAGGGTCGGCATTAGCCGAAGGCTATTACACGCTGATGCTCTCGCGCATCGGTGTGGCTTGCGCCCACTCTATATTCTGGTCGATAGCCTCGCCGCTCGCTGTGCGCACCGTGCCCGACGGAAAGCGTGCCTTAGCACTGAGTGCTATTGCCACAGGTTCGTCGGTAGCCATGGTTGTCGGTCTGCCGCTGGGTCGCGTGGTAGGTCTCTACGTAGGTTGGCGAATGGCGTTCATGAGCATCGCCATCATCTCTGCCCTCATATTCGTGTTCATACTCGTGGTGTTTCCCAAACTGCAGAGCCGCGGCAAGTTCGCCTTCAAGCAGCTGCCCGAGTTGCTACACAACCGCGTGCTGGTAGGCGTATTCATTATGTCGGTGCTCTTCGCCACAGCCCATTACACCTGCTACAGCTACATCGAGCCGTTCCTGGGCAAGGTGGCAGCCATGTCGCCCGAAACGGTGACGCTGGTACTCATCGTGTTCGGCGGTTCGGGTATGCTCGGCAGTATAGCCTTCTCAAAATACTATATGGCTAACCCACGCCGCTTCATACTGGCGGTGACGTTAGGCCCCGCCTTGTGCATGATGATGCTGCAGGCTGCGACTGCAGGCATGGCGTACACCCTCGCGGTCTGCATCTTGTGGGGAGCCATGGCTACGGCGTTCAACATAGCCTTTCAGGACAACACCATACGCTTTGCGCCGGAGAACGCCACGTCGATAGGCATGTCTATCTTTTCGGGCATATTCAACCTCGGCATAGGCAGTGGTGCCTACGTGGGCGGACTGGTGGTGAGCCGACTGTCGATAGAATACATAGGCTATGCTGGCGGAGCTATCGGTGTCATTGCTACGCTTTACTTGGCGCTGCGCTACTTCCCCAACATGAGGCGCAGGGAGGCGGCGGAAATAAAACAAAAGTAAAAAAGGAGGGTTGGTTTTCTAATAGCCGTTAATATGTTAAATTGTAGTGTTAAAATGGGATAAAGATGCGTGTCAATTTGTCAGATTAACATTTTTTGCGTCTAAATTTGCAACCACGAAAACAGAAACGCTGTTGTTTTAACACAACATAGCACGCATAGAACGGCAATATGTCAGAACAAACAGGCAGCGTTAAGTAGGTCGTAAACGATTAGAAAACAATAACAAAACAAGAAAATAAACAGAACTATGAAAAAGTATTCTAAGTATTTTGTTGTGGCAATGAGCACCCTCGCCTTTGCCTTTTCCACCGGAACATTAATCAAGGTGAACGCAACACCAGCCGCAGCGGCAGCCGTACCGGCACAGCCGGTCGATCTGACATACGCTGCGGAGAAGTCGCTGCCGTCGGTTGTACATATCCTCAGCACAAAGAACTCGAAGGTGCAGACCGTGGAGGTGGAGAACGACCCGTTCTCCGACTTCTTCTCTGACCCATTCGGCTTCTTCGGCAATCCACAAGGCAACGGTGGCAAGCAGCGTCGCAGCGTGCGCACACCGAAGCAGCAGGGCTCGGGCTCGGGCGTATCATCTCTGCCGACGGCTACATCGTGACGAACAACCACGTGGTGGCAGACGCTGACGAGCTGACCGTGACACTCAACGACAACAAGGAATACTCGGCACGCATCATCGGCACGGACAAGGCTTCCGACCTGCACTCATCAAGATTGACGGCAAGAACCTGCCAGCCATAACTATCGCCAACAGCGACGACATCAAGGTGGGCGAATGGGTGCTCGCTGTAGGCAACCCGTTCAACCTTACGAACACCGTGACGGCGGGCATCGTGAGCGCTAAGGCACGCTCGCTCTACCAGAATGGTGTGGAGTCGTTCATACAAACCGACGCCGCCATCAACCCGGGCAACTCGGGCGGTGCTCTCGTCAACACACGCGGCGAGCTCATCGGCATCAACGCCATGCTCTACTCGCAGACAGGCTCGTTCAGCGGCTACGGCTTCGCAATACCAACGTCGATTATGAACAAGGTGGTGGCAGACTTGAAGCAGTACGGCACCGTGCAGCGTGCACTCATCGGCATACAGGGTCAGGACGTGAAGAACTATGTAGATGCTAAGAAAGACAAGGGCGAGGACATTGACCTCGGCACAATGGAGGGCATCTACGTGGCTAAGGTGACTGAAGAGAGCGCGGCTGAAGAGGCTGGCATGAAGGAAGGCGATGTCATCACTGCCATCGACGGCAAACCTGTAAACAAGATGGCTGAGCTACAGGAAGTGCTCGCAAGAAGCGCCCGGGCGACAAGGTATCTGTGACTTATCTGCGCGACAAGAAGAAGGCTACAAAGACCGTAACGCTGAAGAACGAGAAGGGCAACACACAGGTTGTGAAGAAGGCAGACCTCGACGTGCTCGGTGGCAACTTCCGCGCTATCACGAACGCACAGAAGGAACAGCTGAACATCGGCTACGGCTTGGAGGTACTGAAGGTGAACTCTGGCAGACTGAAGACCGCAGGCATCACAAAGGCTTCATCATCCAGCGCGTGAACGACAACGCAGTGAAGACCATAGACGACTTGCAGAACGCCGTGAAGGAGGCATCTACAAGCAAGGATCCGGTGCTCTATATCCAGGGCGTTTATCCTACGGGCAAGAAGGCTTACTTCGCCGTGCCTTTGGAAGACTAAACAAATAGGCGAATATGGCATCCACACCATAACCACAAACATTGATAGCGGAGGACTCAGAAAAAGCCCTCCGCTATTTTTTTGCTGTCAATTTAGCATCCGCATCGGTCGATGCAGACATCTGCGTCGGTCGATGCAGACATCCGCGTCGGTCGATACGAGCATCCGCGTCGGT
>ENA-OQHY01000344-OQHY01000344.1-human-gut-metagenome-genome-assembly--contig:-NODE-344-length-26881-cov-3.603872_pt1 | contig 26881 bp, 31 predicted proteins | sample MGYA00242570_ERZ504733 | MGnify/ENA primary metagenome ERZ504733 (study PRJEB26092, sample SAMD00036219) | human gut metagenome | host: Homo sapiens | study: EMG produced TPA metagenomics assembly of... | reverse complement strand
TGGCAAAAAGAGAAAATCTGAAAGAGCTGGATATAAATATGTTCCTCCTGGAATATGAACACACCGGAAATCTGATCCGCGAGCTGGAAGAAAAAACCAGGATCGCAGAAAATCAGTTAAAAGAAGCCCAGGATGCTCATAGTCGTACCAAGGATGAATATGAACGTCTGGAAAAAATACTGGAAGAGCTGAATGAGCGGATGGAGGCGTTGCGGGAAGAAAGCCGGGATCGTGCTATCCGTAAACAACAGCTGTCCGGTGAGATCAATGTTCTTCATGAACAGATCCTGGCAGGAGAGCAGAATGATAGTCATTATCGCAGCCGTCTTTTAGCAGTTCAGGAAGATACGGAGAAAAAATCTGCAGACCAGGAGGCTCTGGAAGAGCAAAAAGCAGATCTTCAGGCAAATTTACGGGAGATCGACAGAAAACTTGCTGACGAGCAGAAAAAAATGGACAATATCCAGAGCAGCATCGAAGAATGCACCCAGGCAGTGGAAGATGGTAAGAATGAGATCATTGAGATCCTTAATTCCCGTGCAAACACCAAAGGTAAGGCACAGCGTTTTGATGCCATGAAGGAGCAGCTGGATATCCGGAAAGCAGGGATCAGTCAGAGGATCCTTTCCCTGAAAACCCAGGAAGAGGAGCAGCAGTCAGCGATCGATCAGGCACAGAAGGAATACGACACTATCACGAAGGCCATTCAGGAAACCAGAGAAGAAGGCAGCCGTCTTACAAAAGAGATACATGCCATCCAGGAAACCCTTAAACAGCAGAATACACAGCTGGAAAAGGAACAGACGTCCTATCATAGGGAGGCATCCAGACTGGAATCCCTTCGCAATATCACAGAACGTTATGATGGATATGGAAACAGTATCCGCCGTGTCATGGAACAGAAGAATCATGTTCCTGGGATCCGTGGCGTAGTGGCGGATATCATTCACGTTGAAAAAAATTATGAGATCGCTATTGAGACAGCTCTTGGCGGAAGTATTCAGAATATCGTTACGGATAACGAGCAGACTGCTAAGCAGATGATCGAATTCCTGAAAAAAACCGGTATGGTCGTGCGACTTTTCTCCCGTTAAACAGCATTTCTTCAAGAGGCGAGTTTAATCAAAGAGGTGCTTTGAACGAACCGGGAGCTATTGGTCTTGCCAGTGGCCTGGTAACTGCAGAGAAGGAATATGACGGTCTGATCGGATATCTTCTTGGCAGAGTGCTGGTGGTGGATCATATCGATCATGCTATTGCCATTGCCAGAAAATACCGACACAGTATCCGTATGGTAACGTTGGAGGGAGAATCCTTAAGTCCAGGCGGTTCCATGACCGGTGGAGCTTTTAAGAACAACAGCAATCTTCTTGGGCGTCGTCGTGAGATCGAGGAACTGGAAAAGAAGGTAAAAGAGCTGGCAGCCGGGTATCATGAGATCCGACAGTCCATGGAAGATAACCGCAGCAGAAGAAATGAGATGCGTGATACTGTGGCGGCGCTGCAGCAGAAATTTCAGGAACAATCCATTCAGCAGAATACAGCCAGGTTGAACATTGAACAGCTGGAGAAAAAAGCGGAGGAGATCCGCGGCGGTTATACTAGGATCGAGAGGGAGCAGGAGGAGATCCGTCTTCAGGCAAGAGACATGCAGGCAGATAACATAAAGATCACGCAGGAACTTGAAGCATCCAAAAGGGATGAGGAAGAGCTGGAAACGTTTATTGAGACCCGGCAGAAGGAGCTGGAGGACTGGAAAAAGGACGAAGCGGAGACTTCAGAGAAGCTGGAAAGGATCCGTCTTGACGCATCTGCATCCCAGCAGAAGGAAAGCTTCATAAAGGAAAATCTGCGGCGCCTGAAAGAGGAGATCGAAGTTCTTTCGAAAGAGAGGGAAGAAATTCTGGATTCTCTGGAAAAAGGCAGCCAGGAAACTGCAGAAAAGAGAAAGACGATCGACAAGGTCCGTAAGGAGATCGAAGGCTTTGCCGCAAAAGAAGAGGCGGCTGCAAAACAGCTGGAAAAATGGCAGCAGGAAAAGGAAGAGCGCACAAAAAGCCATAAGGAGTTTTTTGAAAAGCGTGATGAGCTGTCTGGCCAGATCAGTCTTCTGGACAAAGAATGCTTCCGACTGAAGACTCAGGCAGAAAAGATCGAAGAGAACCGGGAAGCAAGGATTTCCTATATGTGGGAAGAATACGAGATCACTCCGAATAATGCCTTGCAGTACAGGAAAGAAGAAATGAATGACAGGCATGTGATGAAGCAGCAGATCCATAAATTAAAGGACGAGATCCGAGCTCTTGGCTCTGTCAACGTCAATGCCATTGAGGATTACAAAGAACTTCTGGAACGGCATACGTTCTTAAGCGGTCAGTACAACGATCTTTTGGAAGCGGAAAAAACGCTGGAACAGATCATCCAGGAGCTGGATGAGGGCATGCGGAAGCAGTTTAGCGAAAAATTCGGAGAGATCCAGAAAGAATTTGATAAAGCCTTCAAAGAACTGTTCGGCGGAGGCCGGGGAACTCTGGAACTTGCGGAAGACGAGGATATCCTTGAGGCAGGGATCCGGATCATTTCCCAGCCGCCCGGAAAAAAACTCCAGAACATGATGCAGCTTTCCGGTGGGGAAAAAGCTCTGACAGCCATTGCACTTCTTTTTGCGATCCAGAATCTGAAGCCTTCACCATTCTGTCTTCTGGATGAGATCGAGGCTGCACTGGATGATTCCAATGTAGGACGTTTTGCGGGATATCTTCAGAAGTTGACGAAGAACACACAATTTATTATAATAACACATAGACGTGGTACCATGAATGCAGCAGACAGGCTTTATGGAATTACCATGCAGGAAAAAGGGGTATCCACGCTGGTATCCGTAGATTTAGTAGAGAACCAGCTTACCCAGTAGCAGAGGGGATGAATCAGTATGGCAGAAGAAAAAAAAGGATTTTTTAAACGTCTGGTAAGCGGACTTACCAAAACGCGAGACAATATCGTTGCCGGCTTTGATTCCATTTTCAGCGGTTTTTCCAGTATTGATGATGATTTTTATGAAGAACTGGAAGAGATTCTGATCATGGGAGATATCGGCATTAACGCAACCACTTCCATTCTGGAGCATTTAAAGGAGCAGGTTGCTGAGCAGCATATCAAGGAGCCGTCCCAGTGCAAACAGCTTCTGATCGACAGCATCAAAAAACAGATGCAGGTAGAAAGCACAGAATATGAGTTTGAGAATCGGAAATCCGTGATCCTTGTGATCGGTGTCAACGGAGTCGGCAAGACTACCTCCGTAGGCAAACTGGCCGGTAAATTAAAGGATCAGGGAAAAAAGGTCATCCTCGGAGCTGCAGATACCTTCCGTGCGGCAGCCGGGGAGCAGCTGACACAGTGGGCCAACCGTGCAGGCGTTGAGATCATCGGCGGTCAGGACGGAGCAGATCCGGCATCTGTTGTCTATGATGCCGTGGCAGCAGCCAAAGCCAGAAATGCAGATATTCTGATCTGCGATACCGCAGGAAGACTTCATAATAAGAAAAACCTTATGGAAGAGCTTCGCAAGATTTACCGTATTCTGGAACGTGAGTATCCGGAAGCATATTTAGAAACGCTGGTAGTTCTTGACGGAACCACGGGCCAGAATGCGCTTTCCCAGGCAAGACAGTTTGCCGAGGTCGCAAACGTTACCGGAATCATTCTTACCAAACTTGATGGTACAGCCAAGGGCGGAATCGCAGTAGCGATCCAGTCTGAGCTTGACATACCAGTAAAATACATCGGAGTAGGCGAAAGTATCGATGACCTGCAGAAATTTGATGCAGACGCATTTGTAAACGCCCTCTTTGACGTAGAAGAAAGGAGCTAAATACAAATGCTTACATTAGAGAGCTTTGAGGAAGCGGCAGCAAAAGTAAAAGAAGTGACACAGGAACAAAGCTGATATACAGCAGTTATTTCTCAGATATGACGGGAAATAAGGTTTATCTGAAGCCAGAGAATATGCAGCGTACCGGTGCATATAAGGTGCGTGGCGCATATTACAAGATCAGCACACTTTCTGACGAAGAGAGGAACAAAGGTCTGATCACTGCATCTGCAGGAAATCATGCCCAGGGTGTTGCTTATGCTGCACATAAATATGGAGTAAAAGCAGTCATTGTCATGCCAACTACCACACCACTGATCAAGGTAGAGCGCACCAAGAGTTACGGTGCGGAGGTTATCCTTCACGCGACGTGTATGACGAAGCCTGCGCACACGCACTTGCCCTTGCAGAAGAAAAAGGATATACCTTTATCCATCCATTTGACGATCCGGCAGTAGCAACCGGTCAGGGAACTATCGCCATGGAGATCGTACAGGAACTTCCGCTTGTAGATTACATTCTGGTACGATCGGAGGGGGCGGACTTGCTACAGGTGTCTCCACACTTGCGAAGCTTCTGAACCCACACATCAAAGTCATCGGTGTTGAGCCGGCAGGCGCAGCATGTATGAAGGCATCCCTGGAGAAAGGGGAGGTCGTAACGCTTCCTCACGTAAATACTATCGCAGATGGTACTGCAGTACAGACTCCGGGAAAAAATATCTTCCCATATATCCAGGAAAATCTGGACGATATCATTACCATCGATGATGATGAGCTGATCGTGGCTTTTCTGGATATGGTAGAAAACCACAAGATGATCGTAGAGAACTCAGGACTTCTTACTGTAGCAGCTCTCCGTCATCTGGATGTAAAGAATAAGAAGATCGTTTCCATCTTAAGCGGTGGAAATATGGATGTGATCACCATGTCATCGGTTGTACAGCACGGCTGATCCAACGCGACCGTATCTTTACTGTATCTGTACTTATTCCGGATAAGCCAGGTGACTGGTACGTGTTGCAAGTGTGATCGCTGAAAATCAGGGTAATGTTATCAAACTGGATCATAACCAGTTTGTAAGTACCAACCGAAATGCAGCCGTAGAACTTCGGATCACTATGGAGGCATTCGGAACAGATCATAAGAATCAGATCGTTGCAGCTCTGGAAAAAGCGGGTTGCAAACCGAGAGTGGTACGTGCTATACTGTAGGACGTGTTATATTGCAATAACTGAAACTTCTGACCGGACTGTTGCATATGATGTAACAGCCCGGTCTTTTGCGAAAATACCTGCATAGACAGAAAGGACAGATAAATATGTGTGGAATTGTAGGATTTACAGGTAGACACCAGGCAGCTCCGATCCTTTTAGATGGACTCTCCAGCTGGAATACAGAGGATATGATTCCGCTGGAATTGCCGTACGTGACGGCGAGGACGAGACGGAAGTGATCAAAGCCAAGGGAAGACTGAAAGTTCTGTCAGAAAAGACAAACGGCGGAGAGACTGTACCGGGAACTGTGGTATCGGTCATACCAGATGGGCAACTCATGGTGAACCTTCTGAGAACAATGCACATCCGCATATGACAGACGACGGTAATATCGTAGCAGTCCACAACGGCATCATTGAGAACTATCAGGAACTGAAAAATAAGCTCACCCGTAAAGGCTATACTTTCTATTCTGAGACCGATACCGAGGTAGCAGTCAAGCTGATCGATTATTATTACAAGAAATATGAGGGAACACCGGTGGATGCCATCACACATTCCATGGTACGTATCCGTGGTTCCTATGCCCTTGCGATCATGTTCAAGGATTATCCGGGTGAAATATATGTAGCCAGAAAAGACAGCCCCATGATCCTTGGAGTGGCAGAAGATGAATCCTTTATCGCTTCTGACGTACCGGCGATCCTGAAATACACCCGCAATGTATATTATATCGGCAATCTGGAGATGGCGCGTGTGAAAAAAGGCGAAGTCACCTTCTACAATCTTGATGGAGATGAGATCGAGAAAGAGCTGAAAACCATTGAATGGGATGCAGAAGCAGCGGAAAAAGCCGGATATGAGCATTTCATGATGAAAGAGATTCATGAACAGCCAAAGGCAGTACTGGATACGTTGAATTCCGTGCTCAAGGATGGAAAGATCGACCTCAGTGAAGTTGGCCTGGAAGAAGAAAGCATCCGGAACATCCAGCAGATCTATATCATAGCCTGCGGCTCCGCTTATCATGTAGGATGGCAGCACAGTATGTGATCGAGGATCTTGCACAGATTCCGGTAAGGGTAGAGCTCGCTTCCGAATTCCGTTACCGAAAAATGGCCCTTAACACCAACAGCCTTGCAGTGATCATCAGCCAGTCCGGTGAAACAGCAGACAGTCTTGCAGCACTTCGTAAATGCAAGGAAAATGGTATTCGTACACTGGGAATCGTTAATGTAGTGGGATCTTCCATTGCACGTGAGGCTGATAATGTATTTTATACTCTGGCCGGACCGGAGATTTCTGTAGCTACTACCAAGGCGTACAGCACACAGCTGATCGCAGCTTATACACTTGCGATCCAGTTTGCAATGGTAAGAGGAACGATCACAGAAGAAGCCTACAGCAATTATATCAGTGAACTGCAGACACTTCCGGATAAGATCTGTAAGATCCTGGAAGATAAGGAGCGTATCCAGTGGTTTGCCTCAAAACAGGCAAATGTAAAAGATGCTTTCTTTGTAGGAAGAGGAATTGATTACGCTATCAGCCTGGAGGGCAGTCTGAAGATGAAAGAGATCAGTTACATTCATTCTGAAGCCTATGCTGCCGGAGAGCTGAAACACGGAACGATCTCCCTGATCGAAGATGGGACTCTTGTGATCGGTGTGCTGACCCAGCCGGATCTCTACGAAAAAACAGTCAGCAATATGGTTGAGTGTAAGAGCCGTGGCGCCTACCTTATGGGCTTGACCACATTTGGCAATTACAATATCGAGGATACCGCAGACTTCACCGTCTACATCCCGAAAACAGACCCGCACTTTGCAACATCCCTGGCAGTGATCCCGCTTCAGCTTCTGGCTACTACGTAAGCGTAGCCAAAGGCCTGGATGTGGATAAACCACGAAATCTGGCGAAGAGCGTGACAGTGGAGTAAAAAATATATATGGACTATAGAGAAAGCCTCAGAGTATGTATATGCGAAAATACTCTGAGGCTTTTTTATAAAATCTTTACGCAAAAATAGTTTCATGGTATCATATAGACATATGATGCTGTGAAATTATTTTGCTTTTCAGGGGATATTAAGAAGGGGTGACGGGTACATGCTTATGCCGGTAGTGCCAGAGAGGAGATTGAACTGAAACCAGAGTGCCCGGACAGCCATAGAGCAGATAAAGGAGAAAAATTATCCGGAGTCTTTACAGAAATGTACAGGGAATATCCTGGCTTGTGGGGATCAATTATAACAAACCAATCAACAGTGGTAAGCTTTTGGAGCTGCTGTCACAGTACAAATAATAAGATAGGAAAAAATATATGAAGAATACAGTGGTGATCTTTAATGCCGGTATCGGTGCACTGACTCTGGGTTTTAAAAATGCCGGTTATGAGATTTTGAAAGCATATGAGCCGGACAGGAAAGTGACAGAGATCTATCAGGAAAATATAAGTTAAAATGTAACTGCATGCAGCCTTTCTTCCATAGATCCTGCCACAGTTCCGGATAGTAATGTCTGGGCTTTTGGTCTGACGCAGTCGAAAGAAGAAGAGGTGTTTCGTAGTTTGGCCCTGGTGCAAAGAAGACGGCCGCCGGTCATTCTTTTTGTTATGAAAAAGCAATTATGGAAAGGGTTCATAAAGGAGCACATTTTTTCAGCTGCAAGAATATGGATACCATATCACGCATAAAAATATCCAGAGTTCGGAGGTTACTGCATTTCCGCTGCGGGAAGAATTTGCATATATTGTTTTAAAAAGAGTGAATGCTTCGGATATGATCATGCCGGTGCAGTTCCATAAGAGTAGTATCCTGCTGGATGGCTGGGTGGAAATGAATCCACAGGATTCCTGGTATTACAGGATTGATTTTGCGAAAGAGAAGATAGATGCTTCGCATGCCGGCGACAGCGTTTTGTGTTGGGAAAAAGGCGGTTATCGGGAATCCGGGCAGGTTCGTCTGAATCTGATAAAAATGCCGCTGATCCGTATCCATGGCGTCTATCATAAGATCACACACAAAGAAATAGCCAGATTAAAGGGATTTCCGGAAGATTTTCCACGTTCTGTGCCAAACAAAAGCCGGATGTACAGAAGCCTGATATATGCGCCGAACATAAAAGTGACAGAACAGGTCGTTCGCAATCTCTGCGTAGAACCCTATATAAATTCAGAGGGTGATGTGCAGATGAAAAACTGGGAAAATATGGCCCGCTTTAAGCAGCTTTTTGAAAAATACCTTACATATAAAGGGGTTTCTTTCCAAAGCGATGAATGGGTCTTTATGACCAGAATGTACAGTGATTCCAAAGAAATCGCTACACTTAAACGGTTGCAGAGTTATAGCCGTCTGGTTGGAAAAGCAGTGTCAGATCAGAAAAAGGATCTGCCATTACAAAATATCTGTGTAGTGGCGAATCTGGTCTCTGATGAGACTAAGAGAAAGTACGAAGAGGCGAAGCTTGGATATGTCTGGGACATCCGAAATGTGCTGTGGCTCTTTGAGGACTATCCGGAACTGAAGAACGAACTGATCTCGATTCTGAATTATTCGGTGGAAAACATAGAACCGGAGAGACCGGAGCCTTTTATCTTTGAGGAAAGCAGCCAGATGGAGAATACGGATCCGGAATCGGTTGCTGACAGCTATATAGCGCAGTTAAAAGTGTTGGAGACCGGTAGTGCAGCTTTCAAGAAATATGAGGAACTTTGTGTTTCTATTCTGAAATATATCCTTGGAGAATATCTGACTTTGTGGGAGCAGCAGAAGACAACAGAGGAAAATCTGTATCGTTTTGACATGTGCTGTAAGATCAAAAACGGGGTGACACAGGATTTTTTTGACACGATCTGTAAGTATTTTTCTACGAAATATATCGTGTTCGAGTTTAAAAACTATGAAAAGCCTATTACTCAGAGGGAAATTTACACTACAGAAAAATATCTGTACGAAAAAGCTCTCCGTAAAGTTGCGATCATTATTTCCAGAAAAGGAGCGGATAAACATGCGAAAATGGCTGCACGGGGAAGTCTACGGGAAAGCGGGAAACTGATCATCTGCCTGTCCGATGAAGATTTGAAAGCGATGCTCCAGATAAAAAAAGAAGGGGAAAGAACAACGGGAGAGTACCTGGAAAATATTTGGATGATATGCTGATGCGCCTGGAAAAATAAAAAATTTTGTGAAAAATAACTCAAAAATACTCATTTCGAAGGCAGAGTTTTGGAAGATGATCCGCTGCCTTCGATTTTTTTTATTTTCGAAATAAATCTGTTGTTGTAATATGGAAATTGATGTGGCATAATAAATGGGAAAATGTTAAAAATAAGAAAAATCCAGATTAAGGAAATGTAAAGTTGCATTTTCAGGATAACATGGCTCCTGACAGATTATGACAGGAAGCGAGTATGACAAAGGAGAAAATTATGGCAATTTTTTCAATGATCTTATCTTTGTTGTGTGGAGTATCATTATTTTTGTTTGGTATGTCCCTAATGGGCGATGGTCTGAAGCTGGCAGCAGGTAATAAGCTGGAAGCATTTCTTTATAAGATGACCAATACTCCGCTGAAGGGTGTCGCACTTGGTACTGGTGTTACCAGTGTGATCCAGTCTCTTCTGCGACGACAGTTATGGTGATCGGTTTTGTAAACTCCGGTATGATGAAACTGAAACAGGCGATCGGTATCATCATGGGAGCCAATATCGGAACCAGTATTACTGGCTGGATCTTATGTCTTTCTTATATTGAAGGATCCAATGGAATCGCCAGCGTTCTTTCCACAGCAACTATTTCTGCTGTTGTGGCTGTAGTTGGTATTATTTTCCGTATGTTCTGTAAGCGTACCTTACATAAGAACGTGGGAAATATCATGCTTGGTTTTGCGATCCTGATGACAGGTATGCAGATGATGAGTGGTGCGGTATCTCCATTGCGTGAGAGTCCGATGTTCATCAAGATGCTGACTATGTTTTCCAATCCGATCGCAGGTATTCTCGTAGGTATCGCTTTTACTGCGGTACTCCAGAGTGCGTCTGCAACAGTCGGTGTGCTCCAGGCTCTTTCCGTAACCGGTATCCTGACATTTGCAAGTGCATTTCCGATCGTTCTTGGTATCGGTGTTGGTGCTGCATGTCCAGTTCTGATCTCAGCCATCGGAGCAAATAAGAACGGTAAAAGAACTGCTCTTGTATATCTGATCAATGACCTGTTTGGTCTGATCCTCTGGTCAGTGATCTTTTATACCGTGAATGCGTTTGTACATTTTACATTTATGGATATGACCATGACACCGGTAGCGATCGCACTTTTGAATACGGTGTTCCGTCTGGCAACGGTTATCGTGCTGTTTCCATTCATTCCAAAGATCGAGAAGCTGGTATGCTGGCTTGTGAAGGATGACAAAGAAGATCTGGAAGATGAGGCAGACTTTGATCTTCTGGAAGAGCGTCTTCTGAATTACCCGGCCCTTGCTATCGCACAGTGTCACCGTGTAATGAACGGAATGTCCAAGAAGCTCCGTAAGAATGTCAACAGAGCCATGAATCTTCTGAATGATTATCAGCAGGATAAGTATGATAAGGTTCAGCGAAAAGAGGATCTGATCGACAAGTATGAAAGTCGTCTAGGAGAGTATCTGATCCAGCTGACAAAGAGAGAGATGAATTCTGCACAGACAAGACAGACTTCACTGTATCTGCATACGATCAATGACTTTGAGCGTATCGGTGATCATGCTTCTTACATTGCTCATATGTCCAATGAAATGCATGATAACCATACGAATTTTTCACAGGAAGCCTGGGATGAGCTGAATGTTGTTATGGAGGCAGTTCGTGAGGATATCAATATAACCTGCAATGCTTTCATGAAAGACGATAAAGAAATGGCACAGAGAGTAGCACCTCTCGGAGCTGTGATCACAGGACTTTGTGATGTACTGAAGATGCGTCATGCAGAGCGACTGAGCCAGGGCAAATGCGGACTGGAAGAGGGAACGGTATTTAGTGATATCCTCAACAGTTTCTGTCGTATCGCAACTCACTGTGCAAGTGCTATGGTGGCACTTATGAAGAGCGGAGAGACAGGATCTGATCTTCATATTCACGATTCTAAGATCTATCCCGCAAACAGTGCGGACTACTACCAGTATTTCAAGGAATACGGACAGAAATATGATATTGGAAATCAGGAAGCCATATGCTCAGCATGGAGCCGGAAGAAGTAGAATAAGAAATTCAGGCAGCGGAAATGTAGATATTCCGCTGCTGTTTTTGTTAGGGATTTGCCCTAACAATGAAAAAAGAAAGGGCTGTCGCACTAATTTTTTAGTGCGACAGCCCCTTTGTACTGAGGTGATTATAGTTCAGAGAACAAAATATGTCACCCCTTTATTTTTTATTACTTTTTGTAAAAAAACATATAATTGCTGATAATTACGAATAAGGGTTATCAAAATACAGATTTCATGATATGATAAACCTATCAGATAGCGTGAGACATATAATGGGGATATGTATCTCGCAGAAAGAAAAGGGAGGGTTTTATTATGGGTGAAAGTATGATCACATCGTTTGACGGAACGAAACTGTATCTGAAAAAAGAAACGGCAGCAGACAATAAAGCGGTGATCGTGATTGTCCACGGACTCTGTGAGCACCAGGGCAGGTACGATTATTTTGCGGAAAAACTTCATGAGGCGGGAATCGGAACCTATCGTTTTGATCACAGAGGACATGGACGGTCTGAGGGTGAAGAGACTTTTTATTCAGATTTCAATGAGCTTCTGGACGACACCAACGTAGTTGTGGATATGGCAATTGAGGAAAATCCAGATATTCCGGTATTTCTTCTGGGACACAGCATGGGCGGATTTACGGTTTCTCTGTACGGAGCCAAATATCCGGACAAAAAGCTCCGGGGGATCATTACCAGTGGTGCGCTAACCGCAGATAACGGCAATCTGATACGTGGTGTGCCGGGAGAAATGGATGTACATACGCGCTTGCCAATCAGCTGGGTTCAGGCGTATGCTCTGTACAGGAAGTGGTAGACTGGTACGGAAAAGATCCATACAATAAACAGTCCTTTACAGCGGGGTTATGCTATGCGATCTGCGACGGACTTGACTGGTTCAAAGAGAAAAAAGCAGAGTTCCATTATCCAGTCCTTATGACACACGGCGAGAAAGACGGTCTGGTAAGTGTACAGGATACCTATGATTTCTTTAAAGAAGCAGGATCAAAAGACAAGCAGATGAAGATCTACGGCGGACTTTTTCATGAGATCCTGAATGAGTATTGTAAAGATGAAGTGATCGGGGATATGATCCGGTGGATGGAAGTGAGAATCTGAATATAAACAAATTGTTTTACAAGTAGCAGCAAAGCCAGGTGGAAACATATAACACCTGGCTTTCTTTTGCAAAGAGATTCTGTTACAATAGCAGGATGAAAACAAGAAGATAGAACAGGAGAAAAATAACCATGTCAAATATCATAGAAATCACAGATTTCAACGCTCCGGAGCTGGATGTATATGCCAGGATCTCGGAGATACAGCTTTTGAACCGGGCAGAACCGGAGAAGGGGATCTTTATTGCGGAGAGCCCGAAGGTTATTGAGAGAGCTTTGGATTCCGGGTGCCAGCCGATTTCTTTTCTGGTGGAACATAAACATGTTGAGGGTGAGGCAAAAGACTGATCCGTCGTTGTGGAGACATCCCGGTTTATACGGCAGAATTTGATGTGTTGACGCAGCTGATGGATTCAAGCTGACAAGAGGAATGCTCTGTGCAATGCGCCGGCCGGCGCTTCCTGATATAGTCGATGTATGCAAAAATGCCCGCAGGATCGCAGTTCTGGAAAATGTGGTAAATCCTACTAATATAGGCGCGATCTTTCGTTCTGCGGCGGCTCTTGGGATGGATGCGGTGCTGCTGACACCGGGGTGCAGCAATCCATTGTACCGCCGTGCGATCCGTGTCAGCATGGGAACCGTATTCCAGATACCATGGACATTTTTTTGATGAAAAAACAGAGTGGAAAACGGAAGGAATCCGGTCTCTGAAAGCGATGGGATTTAAGACGGCAGCCATGGCTCTTAGGGAGGATTCCTTTGATATTGATGATCCTCATCTGATGGCAGAAGAAAAACTGGCAGTAGTTCTTGGAACAGAGGGGGATGGCCTTGCTTCGAAGACCATTGCGGACTGTGATTATACAGTATGTATTCCAATGGCACACGGTGTGGATTCACTGAATGTGGCGGCAGCCAGTGCAGTTGCATTTTGGCAGCTGGGAAAACGCTAAATATTTAAGAGAGTTCCCGTTTTTATGATCTTGCATTCCGGTTTTCTTCTTCCATATCCATCAGATGAAAAGAAAGCAACAGATACAGGATCTCGTTTCTGTCTGTAAGATCTGAATCCAGAAAAGCTTTGATCTTATCCAGACGATAAAGAAGAGTACTTCTGTGGATAAATAAAGCGCTGGCAGTATGAGAAATGTTCTGGTTGTGCTCCAGAAAACAACGTAGTGTTTCATAGAGATGAGATTGCTTTGCCTCATCCTTATATTTCATTGACAGAAGCTTTTCGTGACAGACCATGTAAGCAGGAAGCTTTTTGGTTGCCTGTTCCAGAATATAGGGCAGAGCGATGGAGTCAAAATAGTGGATACTTTCTGCGGGATTTTTGCGTTTTCCAACCTGCAGGGTAACAGAAGCCTGCGTGTATTGCCGGTGGAAATTGAAATGTCCAAGCATCTTCCGGCTGTATCCGGCGCTTAACATGCTGCTTTTGATAAAACCCTCGATCTTATCGGAAATCTCATGGATAGTCAGAGTGCAGAGATCCAGATTGATAAAAAGCACCGCATTTCCTTTATATTCGGTAGCACAGCTGGCCGGGATCGTATTTTCAAGATAATTACAGATGGCATTGAGGGTCAGATTTTTCTGGTCGATCAGCCGGTCTGGATCAAAATACATTGATATATATGGGAAGAAAGCCACCCTACATTTGTCAGCTGCTGACTGACTTTTACATAATCAGCTCCGGGATCAGTCAGAATGGACATAAAAATCTGATGCAGAGGAAAAGCTTTATCCCGGCTGTGCATGATTCCTGTGGAAAGTGCATGGGATACCATCTGGGAAAGGTACTCCAGAACAAAACCAAACGTATCATCCAGGGGAACCTCACCTTCGGAAAACATCAGCCTGTATACTGCTTTATCATTATTGGAGATATTTACGCAAAGAGAAGGAGCAGTAAGGCCATTTCCCGGATAATAAAAATATCCGGTTTTATAAAAAGCCTCTTCGTAATGAGGATCCTGCTTCAGGCTGTCCACAATAGCCCAGGAATTTTCAGTGGAACCCAAAACAGAATTGGAAAGATCACTTAGATTCCAGTCTCTGGAGGCAATGATAGTAAAATCCATACCGATCAGCATCATTGGATTGGGAATAATGGAAGCTGTAAGATCCAGAAGCTCCTGGATAGATGCGTTCCGGAGACGGGAATCCATCAGGGACTGATTCCACTGATCATATAGGATAAAAATATCCTGAATCCTGTTAAAGACAATATTGACTGGAATATCTTCAGGGATGATACACATGTTTGGCTGAGTTAATTCGTAGTTCTGATAGATTTTTCCAATCATCAGGAACAGAATATTTTTGGGATGATGAAAAGTGAGCTGAAAATCCGGATCTGTGATAAGGTAAACACGCCCATCCTGAAGAGAGGTGTTCTTTTCAAAGCGGGAAGGGCAGGAAAGGGTGGGGAATGTATCCAGCCTGGATGTATGCATGGGAAAAGATTTCTGTAAATGATAGCAGATGAGTTTTGCACTGAGTTTCAAGGAAAATCCTCCCTCCTATATTTTGTAGGAAAAAACAGGAATAATAGCCGTGTTATGTGGAATTGTGATTCTTTTGATTTACAGTATAATAGAATCATAAGGAAAAAACAAGTGCAGAAACAAGCCTTCTATTAATAAGAAGCAAATAGAATAACAAAGGTCGGAAAAGCCTGCAAAACCCAGCAGAAAAGTGCTTTTCGGTCTTTTTTGTGAAATTCAGGAAAAAATAAATTTGTAAAGCAAAAACCCTTGACAGGTATGATGGAATCGTGTATGATAGCCAAGGTGATTACAGATGGAGAAATTTGTAGAGCAGACATTTTTATTTGATTTTTATGGAGAGCTTCTGACAGAGAGGCAGCGGCAGGTGTATACCAGTGTGGTATTTGAGGATTATTCCTTAAGTGAGGTTGCTGAGGAACTTGGCATCAGCAGACAAGGTGTGCATGATATGATCAGACGGTGCAATCGGACGTTGGAAGAATATGAAGAGAAGCTTCATCTGGTCGAGAAATTCCTGAACATCCGCAGTCAGGTCATAAAGATCCATGAACTGGCTGACAAGTACCACGCCGAAGATATTGCGGCGATTTCCAATGTGATATTAGAGGAGTTATGATCAATGGCATTTGAGAGTTTAACAGATAAACTGCAGAATGTATTTAAGAAGCTGAAGGGCAAGGGTCGTCTCACAGAGGCTGATGTCAAGGTAGCATTGAAGGAAGTTAAGATGGCGCTTCTGGAAGCGGATGTTAACTTTAAGGTCGTTAAGCAGTTTACGAAATCCGTTCAGGAAAAGGCTATCGGACAGGATGTTATGAATGGTCTGAATCCGGGACAGATGGTGATCAAGATCGTAAATGATGAGCTGGTCAACCTGATGGGAAGTGAGACAACAGAGCTTCCGATCAAACCGGGAATGGATCTTACCGTTCTTATGATGGTCGGTCTTCAGGGTGCAGGTAAGACAACGACGGTTGCCAAGCTGGCAGGCAAACTGAAATCCAAGGGAAAGAGACCACTGCTTGTGGCCTGTGATGTTTACCGTCCGGCAGCGATCACACAGCTGCAGGTAAACGGTGAGAAACAGGGCGTCGAGGTCTTTTCTATGGGAGATAAGCAGAATCCCGTGGATATTGCAAAAGCAGCTATCGAGCATGCGAAATCTAATCAGCAGAATGTTGTGCTCATCGATACAGCAGGACGTCTTCACATTGATGAGGATATGATGCAGGAGCTTGAGAATATCAAAGCGAATGTGAATGTAGATGCTACAGTGCTTGTAGTTGATGCCATGACAGGACAGGATGCAGTAAATGTGGCGCAGAACTTTTCTGATAAAGTCGGCATTGATGGCGTGATCCTGACTAAGATGGACGGTGATACACGAGGCGGCGCTGCGCTTTCTATTAAAGCTGTGACCGGCAAACCGATCTTCTATGTTGGTATGGGAGAGAAGCTTTCTGATCTGGAACAGTTTTATCCGGAACGTATGGCTTCCAGGATCCTTGGAATGGGCGATGTAATGAGTCTGATCGAGAAGGTGGAAGCATCTGTGGATCAGGAACAGGCTCAGGAGATGCAAAAGAAGCTGAAGAAAATGGACTTCGACTTCAATGATTATCTTACCAGCATGGAGCAGATGAACAAGATGGGTGGTATTTCCAGTATCCTGAACATGCTTCCCGGAATGGGCGGTAAGATGAAGGATATCGAGGGTATGATCGATGAGAAGGCTATGGACCGTACCAAGTCCATCATTCTTTCCATGACACCTCAGGAGAGAAGTAACCCCAACATTTTGAACATCTCACGCAAGAACCGTATCGCCAGAGGCGCCGGAGTGGATATTACAGAAGTAAATCGTCTTGTGAAGCAGTTTGAGCAGAGCAAGAAGATGATGAAACAGATGCCGGGATTAACAGGCGGCAAGATGAATATGGGAAAAAGAGGCGGCTTTAAGCTTCCCTTTTAATAAATAACAATAAATTTTCAGAAAGATAATTGGAGGAAAACAAAAATGGCAGTTAAGATCAGATTAAGAAGAATGGGACAGAAGAAAGCACCTTTCTATAGAATCGTAGTAGCAGATTCCCGCTGCAAACGTGACGGAAGATGCATCGCAGAGATCGGAACATATGATCCGAACCTTGACCCAAGCGTATACAAAATCGATGAAGAGGCAGCAAAAAAATGGCTTGCAGCTGGTGCTCAGCCTACAGAGGTAGTTGCTAAGCTTCTTAAACTTGCCGGAATCGAGAAATAATACCTGACAGATTTGGATCTGTGGCCTCAATGAGGCAGGAGCAAGGAGGTATGTAATGAAACAACTTGTAGAAGTAATTGCAAAATCTCTTGTTGAAAATCCGGATGAAGTAGTCGTTACTGAGACTGAAAAAGACGACGCGATTGTTGTTGAACTGAAGGTCGGACCGGCCGATATGGGTAAGGTTATCGGAAGACAGGCAGAATTGCAAGGCAATCCGTACTGTTGTGAAAGCGGCTTCTTCAAAAAGCAGCAAAAAAAGTGATTGTAGATATTCTGCAATGAAAAAGAGACAGGAGCTGTGGATTCCATGGCTCCTGTTTTTACTCTGAAAGGGAGCAAAAATGGAAGATTTATTAAAGGTAGGAGTTATTACAACGACCCATGGCGTCCGTGGTGAAGTAAAAGTTTTTCCGACAACGGATGACGCAGAGCGTTTTCTTGATATTGAATATGTGCTTCTGGATACAGGAAAAGAGCTTCGCAGACTGAATATTCAGAATGTAAAGTTTTTTAAAAATCTTGCGATCCTGAAGTTTGAAGGCATTGACAACATCAATGATATTGAAATGTATAAGGGCCGTGAGCTTTGGATCCCACGTGAAGAGGCACAGGAGCTTGGCGAGGACGAATATTATGTGGCGGATCTCATCGGAATGGAGGTACTTCTGGAGAATGGGGAGAAATTCGGAGTGCTCCGTGATGTGATGGAGACCGGCGCCAATGATGTTTATATTGTAGATCGTGTGGATGGCGAGGAAATCCTGCTTCCTGCGATCCATGACTGTGTTCTTGATGTGGATGTGGAAAAAAATACCATGACTGTACATTTGATGAAAGGGCTTGTTTAAATGAATTATCATGTACTTACATTATTTCCGGAAATGATCGAGAACGGAATGAACACAAGTATTACAGGCCGTGCCATTACAAAGGGACTGTTATCACTGGAAGCGATCAATATACGGGATTTTGCATTCAATAAGCACCAGAAGGTAGATGATTATCCTTATGGCGGCGGAGCGGAATGCTGATGCAGGCGGAGCGGTATATCTGTCTTATGAATCCATTGCAGAACGTATTGGAAGGAAACCTCGCGTGATCTTTCTGACTCCTCAGGGAAAAACCTTCAATCAGGATATGGCAAAAGAGTTTGCCCTGGAAGAAGACCTGGTTTTCCTCTGTGGTCATTATGAGGGAATTGATGAGCGTGTTCTGGAAGAAATCGTAACAGACTATGTTTCCATTGGTGATTATGTACTTACCGGTGGAGAACTTCCGGCTATGGTCATGATGGATTCTATTTCCAGAATGGTACCAGGTGTTCTGAATAATCAGGAATCCGGTGAGACGGAATCCTTTTCCGGGAATCTTCTGGAGTATCCCCAGTACAGCCGCCCGGAGGAATGGCATGGCAAAAAGGTTCCGGAGGTGCTGCTTTCCGGACACCATGCCAATGTGGATAAATGGAGAAGAGAGCAGTCTATCATCCGTACAGCCAAATGGAGGCCGGATCTTTTACCAAAAGCTGATCTGACCAACAAAGAGTGGAACGAGGTCCGCAGGCTTCGCAAACAGTGGAAAGAGGAAGTGGAAAAATAATTATGAAAACATCAGATTTTTATTATGATCTGCCACAGGAACTGATCGCTCAGGATCCGCTGGAGGACAGAAGTCTTCCAGACTGATGCATCTGTCCCTGAAAGATGGAAGTATCGAACATCGTCATTTTACCGATATATTGGATTACCTGCATAAGGGAGACTGTCTTGTGATCAATGATACCAAGGTTATCCCGGCACGTCTTTATGGTCACAAGGAAGAAACAGGAGCGCTGATCGAGATCCTGCTTCTGAAACGCCGCGAAAATGATATCTGGGAGTGTCTTGTAAAGCCGGGAAAAAAAGCACGTCCCGGTGCAAAGATCACTTTTGGTGACGGTATCCTGAAGGGTGAGATCATTGATATTGTAGATGAGGGAAACCGTCTGATCCAGTTCCATTATGAGGGGATTTTCGAAGAGATCCTGGATCAGCTGGGAGAAATGCCGTTGCCGCCGTATATTACCCACAAGCTGAAGGATAAGAACCGTTATCAGACTGTATATGCAAAGAATGAGGGATCTGCTGCCGCACCTACCGCAGGACTTCACTTCACGCCGGAGCTTCTTGAGAAAGTAAAGGAGAAGGGTGTGAATATTGCACATGTAACTTTGCATGTAGGTCTCGGAACCTTCCGCCCGGTAAAGGTGGATGATGTAGAAAAGCATCATATGCACTCGGAGTTTTATATTGTAGAAGAAGATCAGGCAAAACTGATCAATGATACAAAGAAAAACGGCGGAAGAGTGATTTCTGTGGGAACTACCAGCTGCCGTACCCTGGAGTCCGCAGCCGGAGAGGATGGAATCGTGAAGGCCGGAAGCGGATGGACAGAGATCTTTATCTATCCTGGATATAAATTCAAAGCTATCGATGGACTGATCACTAATTTCCATCTGCCGGAGTCCACGCTTCTGATGTTAGTTTCAGCCCTTGCCGGAAAAGAACATATTATGGCTGCTTATGAAGAAGCTGTGAAGGAAAGATATCGTTTCTTCAGTTTCGGGGATGCCATGATGATCGAATAAGATTTAAAATTACTTTTTATATAAATAATATCCCAACGGATCGCAGCATGGAAACATGCATTATTACAGGATCTGTTGGGATATTATTTTTTGTTATGCTATTTATTCTTCACTGTCAGAGCCTTCCGATGTAGCGGATGAAGAATCCGCGGCAGGAATCGCAGCACTGCGTTCCTCTATCTTGGATTTGATCCTGGATGCCTCATCTCCGGATGCAGGAGTTGGCTGATAATTGTTGTAGCCATCTGCGGAAGAAATAGAACAGGGAATGATATTGGTCACGTTATCAGCCTGTACGCCTTCTGAGGTGACAGTGAAGGTCTGCTGGAAGATCATGGTGTCCATATCACTTGGAGAACTGTTTCCTCCAAAACAGAAATTGCCAAGACTGTAGACGATGTTTTTTCCTTTATAGGTTTCGATTCCCTGGAGTACGTGCGGATGATGGCCGCATACCAGATCTGCACCTTCATCGATAGCAAGACGGCCAAGGGTCATCTGATTGGTATCAGGAACTGTTTCGGTCTCATTGCCCCAGTGGAAGATCACAACTATAAGCTCTGCTCCATCTGCTTTGACCTTTGCGATATTATCTTTCAGCTGCTGTTCGCGCCCAAGATGATCCTTCAGCTCATAAATTCCGACAAGACCAACTTTGATCCCCTTGATGTCCATAACCGCAGTATCATCATAACCGAAGTGTGTAATGCCCGCATTGTCCAGAGCAGTCAGAGTATCCGTGTAGCTCTGCTCTCCGTAATCGTGGCTGTGATTGTTTGCAGTGTTTACGGCTTCAACGGAACCGCTGGTGAGTATCTGAGCATATTCGGCGGGTGCTTTAAATGCAAAGGTTTTATCTTCTCTGGCATCGGAATCAGTGAGAGTTCCTTCAAAATTGGCGATCGTCAGGTCATCTGCCTCAAAGATGCTTTTTACATTCTTAAAGAAATAATCTTTGCCGTTGTTATCGTAGCATGCGTTCAGACTTGTGTCATAATCAAAGGTCTCATCGGTACCCAACGTGCAGTCCCCGACTACGCTGAGCGTCAGTGAAACGGGATCTTTCACAGCAGCAGCTTCTTCTTTTGCCTTTTTTGCGGCCTCCTCTTCCTGGGCCTTTTGCAAAGCGGCGGCTTCTGCAGCTTTCCGGGAAGAAATGCATGCACGTGCGGAAAAAATGATCACAAGAACAAGTATGATCAGGATCCCGCCAGCTGCAAGAAACATTTTCTGACGGCGTACCTGGTAATATCTGGATTTTTTGCTGATGTCATTCCTGCGAGTCCCGGTGGAATGTGAACGGGAATTACGGGATGCAGAACCAGAATGCTTCCGCCGTGCTTCCCGTGCTCTGGCGGCTTCTCTGCGTGCCTGCTCTGGATCATGGCCATGAGGCGGCCGCCTTTGATTGTCGTTTGCCATTCTTTTTCTCCTTCGTATGTAAAGATATCTTTATTATAGAAGAATGGTAAGTATTGTAAAGAAAGAATCGCGGACTTTTCAGAAAAAGAAGTTTTTGATATAATAATTAGGCCAAAAGGCAGAAATATAAACTACAGGGAGATGGTGCTGATATGATATTATATATCGGAAATCATACAAGTTCGTCCAAAGGCTATGCTGCATGGGGCGTCAGATGCTGAAAAACGGTGGAAACACGTTTGCTTTTTTTACCCGCAATCCCAGAGGAGGCAAGGCAAAAGAGATCGATCCTGCAGATGTGGAAAGATTTCTGGAGCTTTCCAGGGAAAATCATTTTGGAAAGCTGGTGGCACATGCACCGTATACCATGAATGCCTGTGCCGCAAAAGAAAATCTGAGAGATTTTGCAAGAGAGATCATGGCAGATGATCTGAAACGTATGGAATATACACCGGGAAATTATTATAATTTTCACCCGGGCAGTCATGTAGGGCAGGGAACTGAGACGGGAATTACCAAAATTGCGGAAATCCTCAATGATGTCCTTACAGAAGAACAGAGTACGACCGTCCTTCTGGAAACTATGTCCGGCAAGGGTTCAGAAGTAGGAGCAACGTTTCAGGAGCTTCGTGATATCATTGACAGGGTGGAAAAAAATAATAAACTGGGTGTCTGCCTGGATACCTGTCATGTATGGGATGGCGGTTATGATATTGTCCATGATCTGGATGGTGTTCTTGATGAGTTTGACCGGGTGATCGGCCTTTCCAGATTGAAGGCTGTTCATCTTAACGACAGTATAAACGGACTGGGCAGTCATAAGGATCGTCATGCAAAGATCGGCGAAGGTCAGATCGGCCTGGATGCACTTGTGAATGTGGTGTGCCATCCGGCTCTTGAGGGAATTCCCTTTATTCTGGAGACACCAAATGATGATGAAGGATGGAAAAGAGAAATTGCACTTTTACGAGAACGATATTCCATGAAAGGAGATTGATCCATGAAAAAGTTCAGATATTTTATCCTGGTGCTTGCCGGGGTGGCAGCGATGATGCTGGGAGGATGCAAAGATAAGGAAAAATATGATGAATCCGCTTTTCAGGATGACCTGGAACCTTTGAGTGAGGATGAAGTGGAGGCCATGGACCAGAATGGTGACGATGAGATGGCAGTAGCTGATGAAAGCGACCTGGAGCAGCTGCAGGATTCTGAAAATGCTGCAGGAGCAGGAGATACAGATGGGTCCGCTTCATCGGATGCAGCAGACTCACAGAGCGAAAAGAAACTGGATGAAAATGGCACCTATACAGATAAAGATGAAGTGGCCCAGTACATTTATGAGTATGGCCATGTACCTTCCAATCTGACTGCTGCAGACTATGATAATGCAGACAGTATGCTTCCGGTAGAGGATGGCGTCACCTATCAGCAGTGCAGCCTTGATGATGCAGGGAAACAGAAGCTGATCTTCACTCAGGATGCAAAGCGCATTTATTACACAGACGATGACGGACAGTCTTTTGACGAGATCTATTAAAATCAAAAGAACAAAATAAGACCCCCGATACAGATAAACGATCAGTATCCGGGGGATTTTGCATGTCAGGTCTGAGACTGATCAGTGGACCAGATTTTTCATTTCAGCTCCATCCATAAAAGTTTTTGCGTTTTCCAGGGTTGTCTCCGCAATATTGGTCAGTGCTTCTACCGTAAAGAATCCCTGATGTGAGGTCATGGTTACATTTGGGAAGGACAGAAGACGCTGGATCGTGGAAGTAGGAAGAATGCTGCTTGACATGTCTTCATATACATATGCAGATTCTTCTTCGTAAACATCCAGACCAACGGCGAAGAATTTGTGATCACGGATACCTGCGATCAGGTCATCGGTTTTGATCAGTCCGCCTCTGGAGGTATTTACAAGGATCACACCATCTTTCATTTTTGCAATCGTTTCGGAGTTGATCAGATGCTCTGTTTCCGGAGTCATCGGACAGTGCAGACTGATCAGATCACTGGTGGAAAGGAGTTCGTCCAATGAAACATACTCCAGAAAGTCAAGATTTTTATTAGGGAAAAGATCGTAAGCAATTACCTTCATGCCAAAGCCGCGGCAGATTTTTGCCATTGCCTGACCGATTTTTCCGGTGCCGATGATTCCGGCTGTTTTCTGATAAAAGTTAACGCCCATGAGACCGTTCAGTGCAAAGTTATTTTCACGGCATTTGATATATGCCTTGTGGGTGTGCCGGTTGGCGGTAAGAGCCAGTGCCATGGCGTGTTCGGCAACTGCTTCCGGAGAATAACCGGGAACACGTGCCACCTGGATCCCGCATTTTGCTGTAGTTTCCAGATCAACATTATTGTATCCGGCACAGCGCATCAGGATCAGTTTTACACCCTGGCGGTGAAGTTCTTCAATGACCGGTGCGCCGAGATCTGCATTTACAAATGCACAGATGGCATCGTAGCCGTGGGCAAGAGCTGCGGTTTCTTCATGGATATTTGCTTCAATGAATTTAATTTCAATACCTGGATAAGATGGAAGCAGCTTCTCAAAAAATTCCCTATCGTAGCTCTTGGTGTCATAAAACAAAATTTTCATAATCGTTGCTCCTCTCTGGAAATAATTATTTTCCGAAAAAATAATACCATAATAGTAGGAATTTGGAAAGTGGGAAAAACGATAAAATTTATCAAAAAAATGGTTTCATTTTGGAATTATGATATCCATAATAAATAAAAATTATACGAAATACAAAAAAAAGAGAGCATTTTATGCACTGTCATCTGATGGAACAGACGCTGTGATACATGAAAATGCTCTCTGTCTGGATATAAGATAATTATTCTGCCAGACTATAAAGATCAGAATAGAATTCCGGATAGGAGATGTTGACACATTCTCCGTTTTTGATGGAAAGTGTTCCCTCACAAAGCAGTCCTGCTACTGCAAAAGACATGGCTACACGGTGATCCAGATGAGAATCGATCTCTGCGCCATGAAGGGCTTTTCCACCATGAATGATCATGCCATCTTCGGTTTCCTGGATCTCTGCGCCCATTTTCCGAAGATTTTCCGTCATAACCTGGATGCGGTCGGACTCTTGACACGAAGCTCCTGTGCATCCCGGATAACAGTGGTTCCTTCTGCAAAAGCTGCCATAACGGCGATCATTGGAAGTTCATCGATCAGAGTAGGAATGATCGCGCCTTCTATTGTGGTCCCGTGAAGCGCAGAGGAGCGGATCAGAAGATCGGCAGTAGGTTCGCCCTCTGTGGTTTCATTGAGAAGAGTGATATCTGCTCCCATGGCCCTGCATACACGAAGGATGCCGTCACGGGTCGGATTGATCCCCACATTTTTCAGAAGGATCTCACTGTTGGGAACAAGAAGACCTGCTGCGATAAAATAAGCTGCAGAAGAGATATCTCCCGGAACCAGGATCTCACGTCCGTAAAGAGATGGGTCCGGTTTGATGGATGCTGTTGTTCCCTCTGCGGTTACATTGGCGCCAAAGTAATTCAGCATGATCTCCGTGTGATTTCTGGAAAGGACCGGCTCTGTTACACGGGTAATGCCGTCAGAGTACATTCCGGCAAGAAGTACGCAGGATTTTACCTGGGCAGATGCTACCGGAGAATTGTAGTGGATGGCATGGAGCTTTTTTCCGGAGATCTTAAGCGGTGCACATCCGTTTCCGTTGAGACTTATGATATCGGCACCCATTTGGGAAAGCGGAGTCATGATCCGTTTCATAGGGCGTTTCTGGATGGAAGCATCGCCGGTAAGCTCTGATACAAAGTCCTGCCCTGCAAGGATCCCGGAGATGAGGCGGGTGGTAGTACCGCTGTTACCGACGTCAAGAGTCTCTGACGGAGCACTGAGACCATGGAGACCTTTTCCGTGGACCAGGATCTCTCCTTCTGTATTTTCAATGTTAATACCCATTTTCCGGAAACAGGAAATAGTGGAGAGACAGTTCTGCACCCTCCAGAAAATTTGTGATTTTGGTAGTGCCTTCTGCAAGAGAGCCGAACATGACAGCTCTGTGAGAAATGGATTTATCTCCGGGAATGGCAAGAAAGCCGGATAATTTTTTTGCTTTTTTGATTTCCATATTAGTACCTGCCTGTATTGTTATTTTTGAAATACATGCAGCAGATCGGATATCTGCTGCCGTTTATATATCAGCGTTCGCAGATCTTGTAATTACGTTTTGTAAGAAGCACTTTAGCCTGCTCCAGAGCTGCGTCTGTATAAAATTCGATCTTCAGAACGCCATCTTCAAATTCTCGGTTGTGGATAATACCGATATTTTTGATGCTGACCTTTTCTGTTGCAAGGATGGTTGCGATGGTTGCAATGGCACCGGCCTCATCTGCCACATCGATATAAAGGACATAAGAGCGGGGAATCAGGCTGTTGTCTACAATGTCAATGGAGTCACGGTAATCCTTGGAGCTTGCAAACATGTCAAAGATGTTGTCAGCTTCTTTGTTGTCAATGGAACAGCGGATCTGGATCAGCATACGGATAAATTCATCCAGAACCGTGGAAATGTTTTTCTGATTTTCCAGACAGATCTGTTCCCACATAACCGGTGAAGAAGAGGCAATACGTGTGATATCACGGAAACCGCCGGCTGCGATCATTTTCATATACTGGGCGTCGTTATCCAGAAGATTTACAAGATTTACAAGAGCGGAGGCTACGATATGAGGAAGGTGGCTGACTCCTGCCGTGATGAAATCATGTTCTTCTGCAGTGATAACAAGGGGGATCGCACCAAGAGAGGAGATCAGTTCTGTGAAATCAGAAATCTTTTCCAAAGCAACTTCTCCTCCCGGAGTGATGATATAATAAGCATTTTCCAGAAGATGATCACTGGAATTGGAAAAACCGCTGCGTTCGGAGCCTGCCATAGGATGACCGCCGATGAAGCGTCCTTCAAGTCCGAGCTCGGTTACTTTTTCGTGGATAACGCTTTTTACACTGCCTACATCTGTGAGGATACAGTTCTTTCCAAGAGAATCTTTGATCTTTTCCATGTATTCCACATTAAATTCTACAGGTGCACAGAGAAAAAGATAATCACAGTTATATAACTGCTCATCGTCAATATCACAGATCCCGTTGATCACGTTTAAACTGACTGCCTCTGCCAGAGCACTTCTGTCTTTGTCAAAGGCAAGCAGGCGATAATCCGGGTGAAATTTTCGTATGGTTCTGGCAATGGAGCCGCCGATCAGTCCAAGGCCGATAAAACCTATGGTTTTCATAGTACTTCAGAGTCCTTTCAAGTTACTTTTTACTTTTATTCTTTAATAGTGTAAATCACGACTATATTGTAAAAGAAAGTGTGAAAAATGTCAACAAATGTTAGCGGAAACAGGAAGGCCATTTTTGTAGCTGTTTACCGTAATGTTTTGCGAACAGGGAAGAGTAATAGAAAGTTACTGTTCATTGGTAATATTCCGCGAGGTGTTTTTTGTGAGCGAAGGTCACAGAAAACCCGAGACATACCGCGCGATTAATGCGATCAGCATAAATTCTGTGCATCGCAAAGCGTGTTACTGAGAACGGAGTGAACAGTAACAATAA
>ENA-OQHY01000342-OQHY01000342.1-human-gut-metagenome-genome-assembly--contig:-NODE-342-length-26923-cov-10.043924_pt1 | contig 26923 bp, 26 predicted proteins | sample MGYA00242570_ERZ504733 | MGnify/ENA primary metagenome ERZ504733 (study PRJEB26092, sample SAMD00036219) | human gut metagenome | host: Homo sapiens | study: EMG produced TPA metagenomics assembly of... | reverse complement strand
AGATAGGGCAGAGGTGGAAGTGTGGTAACACATGGAGCTGACTGTTACTAATAGGTCGAGGGCATAACCAAAGCAGTGATAGGTTTGGATGATGATGTTGGTTTTAACTGTATGTAGTTTTGAAGGTGCATAGCTTTCTAAAAATTGAAGAATGGCCCAGTGGCTCAGTTGGTTAGAGCGCCGCCCTGTCACGGCGGAGGTCGAGAGTTCGAGTCTCTTCTGGGTCGTTATGTGGGATCTTAGCTCAGCTGGGAGAGCATCTGCCTTACAAGCAGAGGGTCACAGGTTCGAGCCCTGTAGGTCCCACTTAACATGGATGGATTCCCGAGTGGCCAAAGGGGACAGACTGTAAATCTGCTGCAAATTGCTTCGGTGGTTCGAATCCACCTCCATCCATTAACCGAAAGGTTATAAGCCGATGTGGCTCAATTGGCAGAGCAGCTGATTTGTAATCAGCAGGTTATCGGTTCGAGTCCGATCATCGGCTTTTCTCTTTTGAGAAATTAATTTAATATCGCGGGATGGAGCAGTCTGGAAGCTCGTCGGGCTCATAACCCGAAGTCGCAGGTTCAAATCCTGCTCCCGCAACTCAGACTTTTATAGTCTATGCCCAGATAGCTCAGTTGGTAGAGCAGAGGACTGAAAATCCTCGTGTCACTGGTTCGATTCCGGTTCTGGGCATTTTTATTTCATGTAAACGGAAAGACTGCGTATACCGCAGTCTTTTTTCTATATTTTATTATTAGAGAAAGAGCTCTAATGCAGAAGAGTAACTGTAGATTTATGATTTGATGATAGGGAGAGATTGATTTGGCAAGCATTGGAGATGTAGCAAAATTAGCTGGAGTATCAAGAAGCACTGTTTCACTTGTATGTAATAATAAAGGATATGTATCTGACGAAACAAGGAAAAAAATTGAAAAAGCAATGAAGGAATTAAATTATATTCCAAGCGAGCTTGGCCGTAATCTGAAGATGCAAAAATCAGGAATTGTAGGAATTATTGTTCCAGATATCGCACATCCCTTTTTCAGTACGTTTATTAAATACGCAGAGAAAGAACTGTATTCCAGAGGGTATAAGGCACTGGTTTGTGGAACAGCTGGGCGTGAAGATGTAGAAGAAGCTTACCTACAGATGCTGGATCGTAGAACTATGGATGGCGTGATTATGGGAGCTCATTCACTGAAGAAGGAGAGATATCTTAAGATCGACAGGCCAATCGTAACAATTGACTGTTATTTGGCAGATTATATTCCGACTGTTCATGTAGACAAGAGACAGGTTGCAGAGAAAGCAGCGTCGCTTTTTCTAGAGAAGAATAGAAAGAAAGTCGTACAGCTTGTAAGTTCTCATACAATAAAGAATTACGAAAATGAAAAAGAACAATTATTTCATGAGCTGCTTGAGAAACAGGGGTGCGAGGTTGTAGATATTTCGATTGGATATAATACATTTACAGCAGAGGGTTACAAAGATGCTGCTGAGCGTATTTTCGAAGAATGTAGTGATATGGATGGTATATTTGGTGTTGATATGGCTGCAATTGCATGTCTGCGAGAAGCAAAATTAAGGAAATTAAAAGTGCCGGAAGAACTTAGTATTGTTTCAATTGATGGAACCTATATCACAAAATTGGGACCGGAGATTCTTACTTCAATTGTTCAGCCAATTGAGAAAATGGCAAAAAAACTGGTTTCCATGATCATTCTTCAGATTGAGGGAAAGCAAGTAGAGGAGATAAAAGCTATTTTTGATGTCGAGATTCAGGATGGAGAGACATGTTAATTTTCAACAAAATTATTATCTCTAATTTGTAGAAAAGTATAGAAAACGAGAAATCTTCAATGAATTCATTGACAGCGAAATGGTAATGATCTATTATAATCAACAGATGTCGAAACGATTCGATAAACAAAAATAACAGTGGCCGATAGGAAATATTCCAAGGCACTATAAAAAACAAACGTATCGAATCGATTTGATAAAAACGATATATGTTATAATAGCACAAATAGGAGGTAATGAGAGATGAAAAAAGATCCTGTAAAGACAGCGCAGGAAATTCTGAAAGCATTTGGCGGAAAAGAAAATGTAATCAGTGCGACACATTGTGCAACCAGGCTTCGCGTGGAAGTAAAGGATGCATCTGTTATTGATGAAGAGGGGATGAAAGAGATTCAGGGAGTAGCAGGTTATTTCTCAAAGAGTGGCCAGCATCAGGTGATTCTTGGAACTGGATTTGTGAATAAAGTTTGTGCTGAGTTTCAGAAACTGGCAGGAGTGACAGCTGGAGATGCTGAAGTAACAGAAAATGGGGAGAAGGAAAAATTATCTTTCCAGAGTACAACAAAGATGATTTCTGATATTTTTATTCCTATCATTCCGGTACTTCTTGCAACAGGTATTCTGATGGGAGTAAGAAGTCTTCTTGTAAATGGATTTGGAATTGAGTTATCACCATCTTTTGATACAGTATTTTCTGTATTAACAGACACAGCATACACATTTATCCCAGTATTAGTTGCATGGTCTGCATGCAAGAAGTTCGGTGGCTCACCGATCCTCGGTATTGTACTTGGGCTGATGCTTGTATCACCAACTCTTCCAAATAAATGGGATGTGGTAAATGGAGTTGCTGATCCGTTAAGTTTTGTCTTTGGACCGTTGCATTTAAATATTACAGGTTATCAGAGTTCTGTAATTCCTGCATTATTCATGGGATTCTTTGCAGCAAAACTGGAGAAGAAGTTACATCAGGTGATTCCGGATATCTTAGACATGCTGCTTGTACCATTCCTTACTTTACTTGTTTCACTTTTGGCAGGACTCTTTGTTGTAGGACCGGTTCTTTCAGGAATTGAAAAAGGAATGACAGATCTGATCCTTATGATGCTGAAACTTCCATTTGGAATTGGAGGAATCGCTTATGGAGGACTGATTCAGATTCTCTGTTCTGTAGGTATGCATCATACAGTAACACCGATTATTGTAAGTATTTTTACAGAGACTGGTGTAGATTATATTAACCCAATGGGATCTGCAGCAATCGCAGGACAGCTTGGAGCAGGACTTGCAATTGTCATGATGCAGAAGAATAAGCAGAAGAGAGCTAATATGATTCCAGCTCTGATCCCGGCATTATTCGGAATTTCCGAACCTGTTATGTATGGTCTTACATTCCCAAGACTTAAGCCATTCTTCATGGGATGTCTTGGAGGTGCTGTAGGTGGTGGATTTGCAGCAATCGTTGGTTTGTGTGCAAAGGGAACCGGAGCGTCTATGATCTGGTATGCTGCTTTACCTTCAGGGAGGAATGATTGAGTATATTATTGTATTACTGCTTTCTGTAGGAGTTGCATTTGCAGGCACATGGCTGATTATGAAGAAGAATCCAGAAGCAGTATAAAGGAGTAAATTTATGTTTCAGTATGATTTTTCAAATCATCAGAACCGGCATATTCGGATTACGGATATGCGGCTGAATATTTTCAACGGATACAGGAGACAACCAGGAAAGATCCGTATTATCCGGTATGGCACATTGCACCGAAATGCGGTCTGATGAATGATCCGAATGGGCTGTGTGAGATTAATGGGATACACCATATTTTTTACCAATGGTTTCCGGCTGGACCGGTACATGGATTGAAACACTGGTATCATTTGACAACAAAAGATTTTATTCATTATGAAGATCATGGTGTGGCAATGTACCCGGATACAGAATCAGACTCTTACGGGTGTTATACAGGAATGGCATTAAAAGAGGGAGAAAAAGTACATGTTTTCTATACAGGAATTGAAAATGAAGAGATGATCCCATGTACCTGTTATGCCAGATTTGATGGTGAGAAACTGACAGACCGGAAAAAGATTGTAGAAATGGATCCGGATCAGACGACAATGAATTACCGTGATCCATATGTCTGGAAAAGGGATAGAGAATACTGGATGCTGACAGGAGCAGAAAGTAAAGAACATGAAGGAATTCTGATGTTGTACAGCGGTAAGCAGGCAGATTCATATGAGTACGCCGGAAGAGTGAGATTACTTCAGAATGGACAGGAAGCAATGTTAGGTTATATGTTGGAATGTCCAAATTATTATGAAGAGAATCAAAAAGGAGTGCTGTTTTGTTCCCCAATGGGAATTTCAAGTGAAAATAAATTTGATTATAAAAATGTGTTCTCCGTAGTTTACATGGTAGGAAAACCATTGGATACAGAACGAAAAGAATTTCATTTTTCAGAAATGTATGAACTTGATAAGGGATTTGATTTCTATGCGCCTCAATCGTATGAGGATGAAAAACATCGAAGAATCTTATTTGGATGGCTTGGAAATTCAAAGAGCGAGTATCCAACAGATAAGAATAATTGGGCTCACATGTTAACACTCCCGAGAGAAATTCGGATCGAGGAAGAAAGGTTGATCCAACAGCCGGTAGAAGAGCTAAAGCAACTTCGTGCAAATGAAAAAAGTATTACAGAGTATACAAAGATTGAAGAATGTTCCTTTGAGCTTGAAGGAAATACAGAAGGTGCATTTTCTATAGAGATAGGAAATAAAGACGGTAACAGTTTGACTTTCAGTGCAGATGGGGAAGAATATTGTCTGAACAGAAGTGATATGACAGAAGTGTATGCGGAGAAGTTTGGAACGATCCGTTATGCAAAACAGTTAGAGAAGAAACAGACTGTCCGGGTTATGGTAGATCGTTCTAGCATCGAAATTTTCTGTGATCATGGGAAAACGGTATTCACTTCGAGAATGTTTATAGATCATGTTTCTTATGTAAAGGTGAAAAATCTGAGTGGAAAGTTCTATGATTTGAGAAAATAAGATTGTGTCTCGCCATTTAGAATCGCCTGTAGCGATGTGGCGAGATGCATTTAAATATTAAATTTAAAATCTGAAAAAAGTGCTTGCATTTATATAAGACTTATGATATTATAACTTCTGCGAGTGTTTAAGGGCGTGTAGCTCAGGTGGTAGAGCACTTGACTTTTAATCAAGTTGTCCGGGGTTCGAATCCCCGCACGCTCACTGAAAGAAAGCAGTAATCTATTATGATTACTGCTTTTAACTTTATATAAATAAAATATGGCACCAGGAGAATCTATCATTATTCAGATAGGTTCTTTTTACAAATAAGAGGTTATTATGGAATATTTATATGAAAAATTAACTGCATATGGAAATTCAGATTATTATGCATTTCATATGCCTGGACATAAGCGTAACATGGAGCTCATGAGAGCCAGATTACCATATAATATTGATATAACGGAGATAGATGGATTTGATGATCTTCATCATGCAGAAGAACTGCTGAAAGAATTACAGGAGAATGCAGCCAGAGTATTTCATGCGGAAGAGACGCATTATCTGGTTAACGGGAGTACAGTCGGACTTTTGAGTGCAGTGATGGGATGTACGGAGCGTGGTGGTAGAATCTTGATGGCAAGAAATTGTCATAAATCGGTATACAATGCGGTATATATGAATGAATTACGCCCAGTATATATTTATCCGGAGTTTTCGGAAGAGACAGATCTTAATGCTGAGATCCATGTAGACCAGGTAAAAAAGTTGCTTGAAGAATATGAAGATATTCAGGCGGTTGTCATTGTTTCACCGACTTATGAAGGAGTTGTGTCGGATATTGAAGCAATAGCGGAAATCGTGCATGAATATAAGATTCCCCTGATTGTCGATGAAGCGCATGGTGCACATTTTGGATTTCATTCCTATTTTCCACAAAATGCGAATACACGAGGTGCAGATGTGGTGATCCACAGTCTTCATAAGACACTTCCGTCTTTAACTCAGACAGCACTGCTTCATATAAATGGGAGATATGTTGATCGTGAAAGGATAAGAAATTATTTGCATATGCTTCAATCCAGCAGTCCTTCTTATATTTTAATGGCATCCATTGATGAGTGTGTCCGGGCAATGGATGAGCGCAGGGAAGAAATCATGGATACTTATGTTGAGCGTTTGCAGCAAGCAAGAGAGAGACTGAAGCAGTTAAAGAATATAAAATTAATTGAGACAGAACATTTTGACCGGTCAAAGATAGTATTATCTGTAAAAAATCTTAAGAATACAGATGGGGAAGTTTTGAATGGAAAACGATTTCAGGAAATGCTGAGATCTTATCATTTGGAGATGGAGATGGCTTCCGGGTCTTATGTGATTGCTATGACAGGACCGGGAGATACACAAGAAGGAATGGACAGATTGGTTCAGGCAGTGATGGAGATTGATAAAAATATTCTGTGCGAAGAGCTTTCAGGGAATGATGAGGATCATACTATAAAAAATATTTCTTATGAAATAGTTCCATTAGAACAAGCATATTCTTCCTTTGAAGCAGGGAGAATGGAAGGCGAGAGTGTGAAATGGAATGAGGCATCAGGAAGAATCTCATTGGAATATGTCTATCTTTATCCACCGGGAATCCCAATGATTGTTCCCGGAGAGAGAATTACTTCTACTATTGTGCAAAAGATGGTAAAATATAAAGAGATGGGTTTTTCCATTGAAGACTAAGCCAGGAGAATTGTTTATTAGTTGCGGGGAATCCAGAATAAAGAACCGACAGGCTGGAAGTTGAGAATACGAATCCAGATGCATGTTTAAGAGCAGGAGAAAAAGTATGGGTAAAATATTTTATATTATGGGGAAAAGCGCTTCCGGGAAGGATACGATTTACAAAGAATTGATGGAAAAGATGCCAAAATTTCATTCAATCGTTCCATATACAACACGTCCAATGCGTGAGGGTGAGAAGGACGGAGTGGAATATTTCTTTGTAGATCAGGAACGATTTGATGAGATGATGGACGAGGAGAAAATCATCGAGTTTCGTTCTTACAATACAAAGTGTGGAATCTGGACTTATTTTACAGCAGACGATGGACAGATTGAATTGTGGCAGTATGATTATCTTGTGATCGGAACAATTGAGTCATATTATGCATTGAAAGAATATTTTGGTGATGATGTTATGGTTCCATTATATATAGAAGTAGAAGATGGATTAAGACTGTCGAGGGCGTTAGAAAGAGAACAGGCACAGCTGAAACCGCAGTATGCAGAACTGTGCAGAAGATTTCTTGCAGATGCAGAAGATTTCTCGGAGGAGAATCTGGAAAGGGCGGGAATCAAGCGGAGATTTCAAAATATTGATAAGGAAACTTGTATGGAAGAAATTTTGCGAGAAATAAACGTGAATTTATGATATACTTAAATGGTAGTTCATAGTTTTGTAAGAAAATGATGTTAAAATTATGAATATACTATTGTTAGGTGGATAATTGTGAGAATATTATCCGCTAAAGAGGAAATAAGATACACGGCAGGTGATAGAAATGAGTAGTTTTAAAGATGTAGTAGGGCACAAAAACATAATCAAGTATATTTCGAGCGCAGTTCAGGCTGATGCAGTATCGCATGCATATATTCTGAATGGCGAAAGAGGATCTGGAAAGCGGCTTCTTGCGAATCTTTTTGCTATGAGCCTGCAGTGCCAGAATCGTGAGGAAGACGGAGAGGCATGTGGTAAATGTCAGTCCTGTAAACAGGCACAGAACGGTAATCAGCCGGATATTATTAAGGTGACACATGAGAAACCGAATACGATCAGTGTTGATGATATTCGTACACAGGTTAATAATGATATTGTGATCAAGCCGTACAGCAGCAAGTATAAGATTTATATTATTCCAGAGGCAGATTTAATGAGTGCCCAGGCACAGAATGCATTGCTTAAGACAATTGAGGAGCCACCGGAATATGCGGTGATCATGCTTCTGACAGAGAATGCAGAGGCTTTACTGCCAACGATTCGTTCCAGATGCGTTATGATGAAACTTCGTAATATTAAAGATCAGCTTGTAAAGAAATATCTGATGGAGCAGATGGAGATTCCAGATTATAAAGCAGATGTCTGTGTAGCATTTGCCCAGGGAAATATGGGAAAAGCGATTATGCTTGCGACGTCAGAATATTTCAATGAGATTAAGGAAGAAGTTGTACATTTACTTAGAAATATTGATGAGATGAATGTTTCAGAACTGATGGATGCAGTGAAAAAATGTATGACATATAAGATGGAGATTAACGACTATCTGGATATGATCGCAATCTGGTACAGAGATGTATTAATTTATAAGGCAACTAAGAATGTAGACAGAGTAGTATTTTCTGATCAGCTGAGATATATCAAGGCGCGTGCAAGTAAGAGTTCTTATGAAGGAATTGAGAATATTTTGGACGCAATTGAAAAGGCGAAAGCCAGACTGAAAGCAAATGTTAATTTTGAACTGACAATGGAACTGCTCTTGCTTACAATAAAGGAGAATTAGGTACATGACAAAAGTAATAGGAGTAAGATTCCGAACAGCGGGAAAGATTTATTTCTTTTCCCCGGGAGAGTTTGAAATCAAACAGGGGGATCACGTAATCGTGGAGACAGCACGGGGAATCGAGTATGGACGTGTTGTCAGTGCACCAAAAGAGGTGGACGATGATTCAGTGGTTCAGCCTTTGAAGTCTGTGATTCGTATTGCAACAGAGCAAGACGAGAAGACGGTAGAGAAGAATCGTCAGAAAGAGAAAGAGGCTTTTAAGATTTGTCAGGAGAAGATCCGCAAGCATGGACTGGATATGAAACTGATTGAAGCAGAATATACTTTCGATAATAATAAAGTCCTGTTTTATTTTACAGCGGACGGACGTATTGATTTCCGTGAACTTGTAAAGGATCTGGCAGCTGTGTTCAGAACAAGAATCGAGCTTCGTCAGATTGGGGTCAGAGATGAGACGAAGATTCGCGGAGGAATTGGTATCTGTGGACGTCCATTATGCTGCAGCACATATCTGACAGAGTTTGCAGCGGTATCAATCAAGATGGCAAAGGAACAGAACCTGTCTCTGAATCCGACAAAGATTTCAGGGGTCTGCGGAAGATTGATGTGTTGTCTGACGAATGAGGAAGAGACTTATGAAGTGCTTAACAGTCAGTTACCTTCTGTTGGAGATAATGTGACAACAAGTGATGGATTGACCGGAACAGTACATTCTTTGAGTGTACTTCGCAGACTTGTGAAAGTTATTGTTAATCTGGAGAATGACGAGAAAGAGATTCGCGAGTATAAGGCGGATGATCTGAAATTCCGTCCGAGAAGAAAGAAACAGAAAGTATCGAAAGAAGAGCAGAAGAAACTAGCTGCGCTTGAACGGATGGAGAAGAAAGAGGGAGCTTCGAAGTTAGATGACAAATAATCTGAGACCAGGCGAGCGTCTGGATGATCTGCAGCTTGGAGGATTAGAATTGATCCAGAATCCTTCAAAATTCTGTTTTGGAGTGGATGCAGTATTTCTCTCTGATTTTGCAAAAGTAAAGCCGGGAGAGACCGTGCTTGATATGGGAACCGGGAATGGAATCATCCCGGTTCTACTTGCAGGAAAGACGAAAGGAAAGCATTTTACAGGGCTTGAGATACAGGCTGAGACTGCAGAAATGGCAAGACGCAGTGTTGCACATAACCATCTGGAAGACAGAATTAGCATTGTAACCGGAGATATCAAAGAGGCGGCAGAACGATTTAAGCCAGCCTTTTTTGATGTGATCACAACGAATCCGCCTTATATGTTAGCAGATCATGGACTTCGGAATCCAGATGACAGTAAGGCAATTGCACGGCATGAGGTGTTGTGTACACTAGATGATATTTTAAGAGAAAGTATGCGGCTTCTTCAGGATAAAGGCAGATTTTATATGATCCACAGACCGTTCCGGCTGACAGAGATTTTGACGAAGATGCATGAATATAAGATCGAACCGAAACGGATTCAGTTTATTCATCCGTATATAGATAAAGAACCGACAATGGTTCTGGTGGAAGGAATGCGTGGGGCAAAACCCAGAGTGACGATAGAGCCACCAATCATTATGTATGCGAAGGATGGGACTTTACTGCAGAAGAACGGAAATAATTCTGAAAAACAAAGGTAACTGAACAGTTACAAAGTCATGGGAGATGAAGATGGCAGGAACATTATATTTGGTAGCAACACCGATTGGAAATCTGGAAGATATGACATTTCGTGCGATCAGAACATTGAAAGAGGTAGATCTGATCGCAGCAGAAGATACAAGAAACAGTATTAAGCTGTTAAATCATTTCGAAATACAGACGCCAATGACAAGTTATCATGAATATAACAAGTTTGATAAAGGTCGTAAACTGGTGGAGAAGCTGGAAGAAGGACTGGATATTGCGGTGATCACAGATGCAGGTACACCTGGGATCTCTGATCCGGGAGAAGAACTGGTGAAAATGTGTTATGAAACAGGGATTCGTGTAACTTCTGTTCCGGGACCGGCGGCATGTGTTACAGCGCTTACAATGTCAGGACTTCCGACAAGAAGATTTGCATTTGAGGCATTTCTTCCGACAGATAAGAAAGAACGGGAAGAAGTTTTAAAAGAGATGGCTGCTGAGACAAGAACGATCGTAATGTATGAAGCACCGCATCGTCTGGTAAAGACTTTGAAACTTCTTTCAGAGCGTCTGGGAGATCGAAAAGTAACGGTTTGCAGAGAACTGACAAAAAGGCATGAGACAGCATTTCAATCAACACTTGAAGGAGCAGTAGCTTATTATGAGGCGAATGATCCGAAGGGAGAGTGCGTGATTGTAATTGCAGGGAGAAGCCGGGAAGAAATCCGTCAGGAAGAAAAAGAGCGCTGGGAAGATATGAGTATTGAAGACCATATGGAGTACTATATTTCTCAGGGAGTGGATCGAAAAGAAGCAATGAAAAAGGTTGCGAAAGACCGCGGCGTTCAGAAGCGTGAAATTTATAATTACCTGGAGAAGCAAAAATCATAAGAAGCATGTTTTGAGAGTTGCTTGGGTGAAAAATGAGAGGACAGCTTAAATGCTGTCCTCGATTACTTTTCCGTCTTTCATAAAAATGACACGAGAATTCAGGGAAACGGCTTCTTCGTAGTTATTTGTGACATAAAGAACCGTAATTCCAAGCTCTTTGTTAATTTTGAGAATATCATGGATCATATCTTTCCGAAGGTCATCATCCTGATGAGCAAAATCTTCATCTACAAGCAGAACTTTTGGGTGGCAGACAATAGCCCGACCGAGTGCAACACGCTGGCGTTCAGAATCAGAAATAGAACGAATTTTTTTCGTAAGAATGTCTGAAATTCCAAGAAAAGCGGCAGCAGTCTTTACGCGGGTATTGATAACTGTACGCGGAAGATCACGAAGCTTCAGTCCAAGTGCCATGTTATCATAGACATTCATGTGCTTATAGAGAGCGTAATTCTGAAATGCCATGGCAAGCTTCCGGTCGCGTGGAAGAATGTCATTTAAAAAGGTATTATCAAGATAGATCTTTCCGGAAGTAATATCTTCCAGGCCGCCAATCATACGTAAAATTGTAGATTTTCCGCATCCGCTTGGTCCGTGGAATACAACAAATTCACCGTCTTCGATCGAGAGGCTGACATCGTCTACAGATACGAATCCGTTCGGATATACTTTTTTCAAATGTTCAAATATTAAGTTGGCCATACACAACGCCTCCTGTATCTTATATAGTTGTATTTTATCACAAATAAAGAGGGGATGCATTACTGTTTGGAAACAAATTTGAGAGATGTATAAATAAGGAAGCCGATGCATAAAATTAGAGAAATAACTGTCGGAGTCTGCTATGTTGATTCAATTTTGGAAAAGGCGGAAGAAGCAGTGTGTAAGTATTGTATGTAGTATCAGTATTCTTTTCAGTTCTATTTTCTTTTTAAACGGTTGTGAAGCAACATTTTTAGAAGAAAAAAGAGCAGTAAAGAAGCGGAGAATGAAAGATTTACATCGTTTACAGAAAAATTGTTTTGCAAAGAGGTGGCTGCAAGCCAGATCAGTCTGCACTATACATTAAAAGAGCCAGAAGCGTATGGGATTGATAAAGCGGATACAGCATATGGAACGATACAGACAGACAGTACTCAGATTAAGACAGCAGCGGAGAATATACAGCAGGCATTGTATGCATTTTCTTATGAAAAACTGAATGTAAAAAATAGAATTACATACGATCTGTTGAAGCAATATCTGAGAAATTTGAGAGAAGAAGCGGATTATCTGTATTATGAAGAACCGTTGAATACAGTCAATGGAGTACAGACGCAGATTCCAATTGTATTATCTGAATATCAGTTTTATGACAGGACAGATGTGGAAGCGTATCTGGATGTTTTAAGTGAGACAAGAGACTATTTTCAACAGATCATTGCATTTGAAAGAGAAAAAGCAGACAAAGGATTGTTTTTGTCAGATGAAATGGCGGATCAGGTGTTAGAACAATGTAATGCATTTCTTGCAATGGGAAATGGAAATTATCTGTACTCGACATTTGTGTCCAGAATTGGTGAATTACAGGAACTGTCTGAAAAAGAAAAGAGTGATTATATTCAGCAGAACGCCAGGCAGATGGAAGAGCAGGTTTATCCGGCGTATGAGGATTTGATACAGGCGGTTGAGGAATTGAAAGGGAAGGGAACGAATGAAAAAGGATTGTGTTATTTTCCGGAAGGAAGAAAATACTACGAATGGTATATACAGCAGAGTGTAGGAGTGACAGACACGATTCAAGAGCTTGAGCAACTAACACGCAGACAAATTTCAGAAGATATTACCGGTATGGAAGAAGCAGTCAACGAAGCGAAGCAGGCAGCAGCAATATTGGAAGATGAGAAAGCAGAAAGAATCTTAGAAAAGTTAAAAAAAGGGATAGGGACTGCATTTCCTGAGATTCCGAAAACTTCTCTGCGGATAAAATATGTACCGGAGGAAATGCAGGAACATTTAAGTCCCGCATTTTATATGATACCGGCAATTGACTATACAGAAGAAAATGTAATTTATGTAAACCAAATACAGATGCGAGATGATTTGACACTGTTTACAACGTTGGCACATGAGGGGTATCCGGGACATCTGTACCAGACAATCTTTTTTGAAAGCACGGATCCTGATCCCATCAGGAGTATTTTAAATTTTGGCGGATATGTAGAAGGCTGGGCAACTTATGCGGAGATGTGCAGCTATTATCTGATGCCGTTATCTAAGACTCAGGCAGCAATTCTTCAGAAGAACAGTTCAGTGATTCTTGCACTTTATGCATTGGCAGATATGGGAATCCATTACGAAGGATGGAGCAGAATGGATACGGTAGAATTTTATGCGAGATATGGAATTAAAGATGCTAAAACGGTTGATAAAATCTATAATCTGATTCTGGGATCGCCGGGAAATTATTTGAAATATTATATCGGATATATAAAATTTCTGGAGTTGAAAAAGGAATGGATAAAATCTGGAAATCAATCCCAGAAAGAATTCCATAAAGCTGTGCTGAGTGTGGGTCCGGCGCCTTTTGAAATTGTAGGAAAATATTTTTCTCTGTGATTCATTCTGTGTTATAATATCCACAGACACAAAATAATAAGAGGCGGTGTCTCAAGAAAGGAGTCACTGCTTTTTTCATTTATTATAGAGAAACTATTTAGAAAGACAGGAGGACGTGAAAAATGAAATTAATGATTGCATCTGACATCCATGGCTCAGCATTTTATTGTGAGCAGATGATTGAGGCTTATAAAAGAGAAGGCGCAGACAAATTATTATTATTAGGAGATATTCTTTATCATGGACCGAGAAATGATCTGCCAGAAGGATATGCACCGAAGACAGTGATCGCAATGCTTAATCCAATGAAGAAAGAACTTCTTTGTGTGAGAGGAAATTGTGATACAGAAGTGGATCAGATGGTATTGGAGTTCCCAATTCTGGCGGATTACTGTTATCTGAATCTGGCAGGAAATCCGGAAGAAAAGAACAGTGATGTTACAATATTTGCAACACACGGACATGTGTATAATCCACATAAGCTTCCGATGCTGAAAGACGGAGATATTCTTTTGAACGGACATACGCATATTCCGGCATGTGAGGAAATCCTTGATATGAACGGTGGAAAATATCAGTACTTAAATCCAGGTTCTGTTTCGATTCCGAAGGAAGGATCCGAGCACAGTTATATGATTTATGAAAACGGTGTATTTACATGGAAGAATCTTGCAGGAGAGGAGTATCAGACATGGAAGACCGTTTCGCACTCTTAATCGATGCGGATAATGTATCTGCAAAATATATTAAGCCAATCCTGGATGAATTATCTAAATATGGAAACGTGACTTACAAACGAATTTACGGAGACTGGACAAAGTCAAACAGTGCGAGCTGGAAGGAAGAACTTCTTCAAAATTCTATTACGCCGATTCAGCAGTTCAGTTATACACAGGGAAAGAATTCTACAGATTCTGCCATGATCATTGATGCAATGGACATGCTCTATACAAGTGAATTGGAGGGGTTCTGTCTGGTATCAAGTGACAGTGATTTTACAAAGCTTGCAAGCCGGCTTCGTGAAAGTGGAAAGATGGTAATCGGAATGGGCGAGGACAAGACACCGCTTCCGTTCCGTAAAGCCTGTGATATCTTCACCGTATTAGAGGTGCTTCTGGAAGACAACACGATAGAGAAGGAAGAGAGCGAAGGAAAGTCTTATCATCCGCATGTGTTTGGAAGGGGACAGAAGAAAATTTCCGGTGCTTCATTATCATCGTCGAATGGAAGAGGTTCAAAAGAAAAGATTGAAAAGGTATCAAAGGAAAAAATAGAAGAAATCGTAGTTAAGATCATTACGGAAAACCAGAATAACGACAGGGAAACCGGGCTTGGTGAAGTTGGAAGCCGGCTGGTCAAAGTATATCCGGACTTTGATGTTCGACGTTATGGTTACAGTTTGTTATCCAAGTTCCTTGAAACTTTACCGAAATTAAAGCTGATCCAGGAAGGAACGAAAGTTTCAGTTACTCTGTATGAAGATAAGAGTAAGAAAGATATGCTTGAAGAGTATATTATCCGACAGATCCAGATGACAGGGGATCAGGGGATCTCTCTTGGAACACTGGGGAATCGAATTCGTATTCAGTTTGGTGATTTTAAAGTACGGGATTATGGATACTCACAATTTAAGCAGTATATACAAAGTTTTCCAAAGGTAGAATTGATCGAAGATGGAGAGCGTACCCGCGCTGTTTATGTGGAAGATTAAAAGTAGAGAGAATAAGATACAGAAGGGGTGCTGATTAATGATAAAGAAATGGAACGCAGTATGTTCCTGGATGCTTACGTTATTCTTACTTGGACATATGCTTACCATGTCCATTCCTATGTTGACAGGTGGACAGGATTATTCTGATTGTCAGATACTCGCAGGAGGGATTGTGGCGACAGTTTTGATTCATGTAGTTCTTTGTATTGTAAGTTATTATCCAAGACGTGGAATACTTAATTTTCACAGATACAGGAAATCGAATTGGAGATTAATTACGCAGAGAATCAGTGGAATTGTTATACTGATTTTATTGTATCCACACATGAGAGTACTTCATCTTATAATAAGTGGAGCATCATTTTCTGGTGGAGCAAAGTTTCTTGTATTAGTGACGGAGATTCTCTTTGCAGGTGCGGCATTTCTGCATCTGAGTGTATCGTTCAGCCGTTCTATGCTGACGCTTGGTTTGTTGAAGAACGATAGGATGGAGAAGCTTGTGGATTATGTAACATGGATCATCTGTGGATTATTAATGGTTCTTACGGTGGCTGCGCGGATAAGATTGTAGGAACAGGTGAGATTTTTAGGAAAGAGAAGATGACAAATGAAGGTATTGATTATAGGAAATGGAATTGCAGGGATGTCTGCTGCAATAGAAGCAGCAGAACTTGACGATGAGGTAATTCTTGTATCACCGGTTCAGTCAGAACGTACACAGTCAGTTATGGCAGCAGAAGGAATCAATGCAGTAGTTGATACCGCAGAGGAGGATTCTGTAGTGTGGCATGCGAATGATACGCTGGAGAGTGGGTGTTTTCTTGAAAAAGAAGAGGATGTGAGAAATCTCTGTGAGAAAGCACCGGAACATCTGAAATGGCTGGATGAGATGGGAGTTCTTTTTGATCGAAATGAAGATGATACATGGAAAGTGAAAGCTTCCGGAGGACAGAGTAGAAAAAGAACTGTTTATTCAGGTAATTCCATTGGAAAACAGATTGTTACGGCAATGACACAGAAATGCCTGGAGTATGAGATTAAAGGTAAAATAGAAAAGAAAATCGGACTGTATTTTTATTCCGCTCTTATTCGGGATGAAAAGTGTTATGGAGCGTTATTTTATAATCCAGAATCTAAAATGTTGATTCCGGTTTATGCGGATGCAGTAATCTGTGCTACCGGCGGAATGAACAAGTTATATGGAAAAACCACTGGATCTGAATTAAATGATGGTTATGTGACAGGAAAGCTTTTTTTACAGGGAGTGCAGCTGAGAAATCTCGAATTTATCCAGTATTATCCGACCACGGTTCAGCGAGGAAATAAGAGAGTTATAATCCCGGAATCTGTCAGAAGTGAAGGTTGGAGACTTTATTATAAGAATAGAAGTCACAGTGTTTATTTTATGGAAGAAAAGTATGGTACGGAAGGCAATCTGATGTCAAGAGATCTTGTCGCAAGAGAAATTGCAATGTGTCCCGGACAGGTTTATCTGGAGAATGCAAAAGAATCGATCCCTGTAACGCCGGCAATCCATTTCTTTATGGGTGGTATTAAAGTGGACGGAATGCATCAGACGAATATTGCAGGATTGTATGCTGTGGGAGAAGCTGCGTCAAAATATCATGGTGCAAATTGCCTTGGTGGAAATTCATTGATGGCAGCAGTTCATTCGGGAAGAACAGCAGCGCATGCGGTGCATGAGGGACAGGGTCAGCCGATGTGCGAAGAATTGTTTGTCCCTTATATTGAGCATGAGCAGGAGAAAATTGATCGTATGGAACAGATGTCAGAGTATCGGGGCAAGTATTCAGCGACAGCAACACTGCGTAAATTAATGAAGATCATGAGTTATGGTATGGATTTGATCCGTGATGGAGAAGTTCTTCAGGATAGTATTTACGCATTGGATTCCAGCCTGAATGAGCTGAGGACATTTCCGATTGATCCAATGGTATCTGTTTATGAAAATTACAGACTATATCCGATGGCTGTTCTTGGAAAAGCGACACTTATGAGTGCTGTGGAAAGACGTGAATCAAGAGGAGCTCATTTCCGAAAAGATTTTCCAGGTGAAAAATCAGAATTCATGAAATGTTCCGTTGCAGAGTTTAAAGACGAAAGAATCAGGATTTATTTTGAACAGGAGTCAGGAGAAAAGGGAGGCGCTGTGAGATGAAAGTAAGAATTAAAAGACAGGATGACCGAAGATCAGCGCCGTATTGGCAAGTTTTTCATTTCAGAGGAGAGGGAAGAATTACAGTAGCTGCGATTCTTGAGAAGTTAAATGAACGTGACCAGCTGGAAGATATCAAAGGAAAACAATGTAGAAAAATCCGTTGGGAATGTGGTTGTATGCAGAAAATGTGCGGAGGTTGTGCAATGGTGATCAATGGGCATCCTGCGTTGGCATGTGGAGTGTTCATTAATACAGATGATACAGAGATTTTAAGGCTGGAACCGCTTACAAAATTTCCGGTTGTGGAAGATCTGATCGTTGACAGATCTGTGATATGGGAACGTCAGAAGGAAGCATTGATGTACCTTGGAATTCGGAAACATCCAGATCCGAAAGAGCATGATCATCAGTATTCGGCAGCAAAGTGTCTGAAATGTGGACTTTGTCTGGAAGTATGTCCGAATTATCTTGGGGCAAAAGATGATTTCTATGGTGCAGAGTTTGCAAATAACGCGTATCTTCTGCATTCTTCCAGTCTGAATCGAAAGCGGGCATTGGAGAAACAGTATGAAGAACATTTTGCGAAGCAATGTTCGAAATCACTGGCATGCAGAGATATCTGTCCGGCGCACCTGCAGACGTTGTCATCGATTTCTTATATGAATAGAAGATAGAAAAAAGTGAGTAGCACGTCTCTACTCACTTTTTCATTTGCAGTTTCCTTTTCTAATAAAAGTCTTGCAAGTATATTATCTCCTGAAAAAAGTTATCCACAATTTACCAACAAAAAAGTTAAGATATCAACAAAAAAAACATTGTATTTTATAAATTAATCAGATATCCTATATCTAACTTTCGAAAGTTCAAAAGATGTTATAAGTCACGGATTGAGTCTTTGTGTCTGATAATCAAAAAGTTTCAAGAATCATATATCAAGATAAGTAATATTTCCATTAAGACAAATAAAAAATATTGAAAACAAATGGAGGAACAGCTTTTATATAAGATATCACGTACAGGATTTGCTATGTAATGGTTACTGTTATTGAAGAAGAATAATAGAAATTTAATGTTTCACATGATGAGAAAATATGTTATTCTTTTAAGTAGAAAATCAGATAACTGCCCAATACATTTCCATCTATGTAATGTTGAGAGAAGATCCAGTACAATTTAATCTTCGATTTGTTTTCATATAGGAGGAGAATGAATGACAATAGAAAAACGTCAGTTATCTGAGCAAAATGACAATTTTATCATGTTACCCACTGTAGACTTCTGCTTCAAAGAACTGATGCAAAATAAAGAAGTAAGAAAAGGTATTTTATCTGCATTGTTGGGAAAAAATCCGGAAGAATTAGAAGATACAGAGTTACTTCCAACAATTCTTCAACCAGAATATCAGGATGAGAAACTTGGAATTCTGGATGTAAGGGTTCTGTTTGCAGACGGGACACAAACGGATTTGGAGATGCAGGTAGTACAGTTTGACTTTTGGCCAAACAGAGTACTGTTCTATTTAGGGAAAATGTATACGGGACAGATTAAAAGAGGAGAGCCTTACGAGAAATTAAAGAAATGTATTCATGTCAGCATTCTTGATTTTCTTCATTTCCCAAAGGATGATAGATGTTTCCGTAAGATTACATTTTGTGATGTAGAGACAGGAGAGGTTTATACAGACCTGATGGAGATTTATGTTCTAGAGCTTGGCAAGCTTCCGACAGAAGATAGAAATGAGTCAGGTATTATTCGCTGGATGCGGTTTCTCAGTGGGAAATGCAAGGAGGACTTAAAGAAAATGGCAGAAAAAGATCCATATATTGAGAAAGCATATGAAGAATTAGAGAGAATGAGTGCGGATGAGAAGAAAAGACTGGAGTATGAGGCAAGAGAAAAGGCTCTCAGGGATTATAATTCACAGATGTCTAGTGCCAGAAGACGCGGTGAGGCAATTGGAAAGGAAATTGGAGAAAAAATAGGAATAAAACTTGGAGAGAAGAGTTGTGAAGAGAGAATTATCCTTAATATGCATCAGCTGGGAAAATCAGCTGAAGAAATTTCAGTTCTTACAGGATGCAGTGAGGAAATAGTATTAGAAGTTTTGAATCATGGTAAAAGCAATTTTGAAAAAGAGAATTAGAATCTATAAGAGGCGGGTATAGTTCAATGTATCCGCCTCTTAAAAATAATGAGTTGTCAAGCAAAATAATTGGCATAATGATTAATAATTCTTCAAATATTTAATAACTTTCTCAGTTACCGCATTCTGATACTTTCCTTTTCTCCAGATAACACCAATGCGCTGCTCGATTGCCGGAAAGACAGGTATTCCGACAAGATCTGGGTACATATCTACCATAGATTTATATAAAAAGCAGCCAATCTTATCGGCCTTTACCATGTTGATCAGTGTTGTGATCTGGCTGGTGTTTAGTACCACATGGGGATTTACTCCTGCGGCCTTGAACTGACGGGTCAGTGTCATAACCTGGACAGAATCGGTGTTAAAAAGAACTAATGGCTCGTCAGTCAACATATTTAGAAGAAGCGTGGATTGTTCTGCAAGTGGATGCTCCTTTGATACGCAGAAGAGCAGCTCTTCATTATCAATAACATGGAGGTTGCATTTATCAATCGCAGACTGTTCTGCATTGACAATCGCGAGGTCAAGTTTCTCTTCCAAAACAAGTTCACAGGCTTTGATCGATCCATATTCATATAGTCGCAAATCCACGTCAGGGAATTCTTCCTTCAAAGAAAGATACATATCCGGCAGATAAATGGTTCCAAGCATGGGAGGGATTCCAATACGGATAGGAGTGATCTGCTTACGGAGTTCATGAAGTTCAGATCTGACTGCATCTGCATGGGCTAAAAGCTCCTCAGCACTTTGATAAAATTTTTCTCCTTCCGGTGTCAGTGTCAGTTTATTATTATTTCTGTAAAAGAGATTAATACCAAATTCTTCCTCCAAAGCTTTGATCGCATTGGATACCGAAGGCTGGGTGACAAAAAGCTCTTTGGATGCGCGTGTGATATTGTGGTATCTTGCAGCAACACAGAAATATTCGAGTTGTGTCAGTTTCATTTGTAAAAACCTCCTATATCTAAATTATTGCGTATTAAAGGTTTCCATAGTTTTTTCTTATAGTACCATATTTTTTTCAGAATGTACATTTTCGATTGTATTTTCTATAATACAACCATAGCAGAGAGGTAATCGAAACGGCCGGAAATTACTTAAAGCGAAGCTAAAATAATAGCTGAAAAAGATTTGAAAAAGTTAAGAAGTAAAAGAAAAACAGAAACAAAGGAATGGAGGAAAACATATGAGTCCATCAACAATAACTCTTCTGTTTCTCCTGTTTGCGGTAATCATGTTTGTATTAGAAAAGATACCGCTTGGAGTAACATCAATGATTGTCTGTATCGGTCTTGTAGTGACTGGGGTTTTAGACGTGAAAACAGCCTTTGCAGGATTCATTGACAGTAACGTAATCCTATTTGTAGCGATGTTCATCGTAGGAGGTGCGCTGTTTGAAACAGGAATGGCGAATAAAATCGGAGGAATTGTTACGAAGTTCGCCAAGACAGAAAAAATGCTGATCATTGCGATCATGGTGATCGTAGGATTGATGAGTGGAATCCTGTCAAACACAGGAACTGCAGCAGTTCTGATTCCGGTAGTTATCGGAATTGCAGCAAAATCAGGATACAAAAGATCCCGACTTTTGATGCCGCTTGTATTTGCAGCAGCTATGGGAGGAAATCTTTCCCTGATCGGTGCACCGGGAAACCTGATCGCACAGAGTGCACTTAGTGAAATTGGACTAAAATTTGGATTTTTTGAGTATGCAGTTGTCGGTATGCCGATTCTGATTGTAGGAATTATTTTCTATGCAACAATCGGTTACAGACTGCTTCCAAGTCACGATGTGAAGGATGACGGAGCTTTTGATACAACAAAGAATTTCGATAATGTGCCGAAATGGAAACAGTGGTTATCACTGATCATCCTGGTATTTACATTGCTGGCGATGATCTTTGAAGATAAAATCGGTATCAAGCTTTGTATCTCCGGTGGAATCGGAGCACTGCTTCTGATCCTCACAGGAGTTATCTCAGAAAAGGACGCTCTTAAGTCAATCGATCTTAAGACAATCTTTCTGTTCGGTGGTACACTTTCCCTCGCATCTGCTCTTCAAGAGACAGGAGCCGGAGAAGTGATCGCTAATAAAGTAATCGGAGCGTTGGGTGCGAACCCATCTCCATATATCCTGACACTTGTTGTATTCCTGCTGTGTTGTATCATGACAAACTTCATGTCAAATACAGCAACAACAGCACTGATGGTTCCAATCTGTCTCTCAATTGCACAGGGGATGGGAGCGGATCCAAGAGCGGTACTGATGGCATGTGTAATCGGTGGTTCCTGCGCATATGCAACACCAATCGGAATGCCTGCGAACACAATGGTAGTCGGAGCCGGTGGATATAAGTTTATGGACTATGTAAAAGCAGGATTCCCATTGATTATCATTGCAACAGTTGTAAGTATGATTATCCTTCCAATCGCATTTCCATTCTTCCCGTAAGAAGACATGTTGTTGGAGTGAGATATAAAAGAAACTATAAAACATGAACTAACCTAATCATCAAAGTTACTGGAAATTGCAGCAGTAATGAAAGGAGACCTAAAAATGGATAAAAAAGCACAGGTAGAGCAGCTTACTACTTATATGGCGAACTTTGTTTCCTATATTGGTAAAGTACTGCCGGATGACATCAAAGCAAAGATTGACGAGCTTGCAGAGAAAGAAGACAGCCCGCTTTCAAAGGTTATTTATCAGACAATGCAGAAAAACCAGGTTCTTGCAAAAGAGCTGAACAGACCAAGTTGTCAGGACACAGGAGTATTACAGTTCTGGGTAAAATGTGGAACAAACTTCCCACTTATTGGAGAACTGGAAGGACTTTTAAAAGAAGCAGTTGTGAAAGCTACATTTGAAGCTCCGCTTCGTCATAATAGTGTTGAGACATTTGATGAGTACAACACAGGAAAGAACGTAGGAAAAGGAACACCGACAGTATTCTGGGATATCGTACCGGACAGTGATCAGTGCGAAATCTATACATACATGGCAGGTGGCGGATGTACACTGCCAGGAAAAGCTATGGTTCTCATGCCGGGCGAAGGATACGAAGGAGTTACAAAATTTGTTCTTGATGTTATGACATCTTACGGACTGAATGCATGTCCTCCACTGCTTGTTGGTGTCGGTGTTGCTACATCTGTTGAGACAGCTGCATTACTTTCCAAGAAAGCCCTTATGAGACCGCTTGGAAGCCACAATGAAAATGAACGTGCAGCATCTATGGAGAAACTGCTTGAGGACGGAATTAACGCAATTGGACTTGGACCTCAGGGAATGGGCGGAAAGTATTCTGTTATGGGAGTTCACATTGAGAATACAGCAAGACATCCATCTACAATTGGAGTTGCTGTTAATGTTGGATGCTGGTCACACAGACGTGGACACATTGTATTTGATAAGGACCTTAACTACACAATCACAACACATTCGGGGGTGACATTATAATGCTGGAAATAAAAGATGGAAAAAAGATTTTAACAACACCAGTCTCAGCTGAGGATCTCAAAGATATTCATGCAGGAGATATCATTTATCTGAACGGAAGCATGACAACTTGCCGTGACGTTGCACACAGAAGACTCGTTGAAGAAGGACGTGAGCTTCCGGTTGATGTAAAAGATGCAGCAATCTTCCACGCAGGCCCAATTATCAGACCGCTTGAGAATGACAAATTTGAAATGGTTTCTGTAGGACCGACAACAAGTATGCGTATGGAAAAATTTGAGTATGAATTTGTAAAAGAGTCTGGTGTCCGTGTGATCATCGGAAAAGGTGGAATGAAAGAAAACACAGAGCGTGCATGTAAAGAATTCGGAGCAATCCACTGCGTATTCCCGGCAGGAAATGCTGTTGTTGCAGCAACAGAAGTTGAGGAAATTGTTGATGCTCAGTGGAGAGACCTCGGAATGCCTGAGACACTGTGGCACTGCCGCGTAAAAGAGTTCGGACCACTGATCGTATCTATTGACACAGAGGGACGCAACCTGTTTGAAGAGAACAAAGTAGTTTTCAATGAGAGAAAAGAAAAAGCGATCGAAGAGATCTGCAAACATGTAAGTTTTATTAAATAAGAATTTAAACCAAATTTACTGCCATGTAAAAATATACCATAAAATATAAGCCAAATGATCTGTTCGGCCAGGGACAGATAAAAAAGATATCGAGGCACACAGAAAATGAAAGTGTGCTTCGATATCTTTTTTATTTTGCAAAATCTATTTATTTTGTTCCGAAAATGCGATCCCCGGCATCTCCAAGTCCCGGACAGATGTAAGCATCTTTGTTTAGTTCCCTGTCAATATGTCCTACGTACAGCTGAATATCCGGATGTGCTTCCATCAGACGTTCTACGCCCTTCGGAGCAGCAATGATAGCCATGAATTTGATCTTCTTTCCGCCATGCTGTTTGATAAAATCAACAGCAGCAACAGCAGAACCACCTGTAGCAAGCATAGGATCTGTAACAACGATCAGACGTTCAGAGATTGGGCTTGGCAGTTTGCAGTAGTATTCGTGTGGCTCATGTGTCTCCTCATCACGATACAGACCAATATGACCAATCTTTGCAGTCGGGACTAAAGCCTGAAGACCGCTTACCATTCCAAGACCGGCACGTAAGATTGGTACAATAGCAAAGTTCTTGCCTGCAATCTGTGGGGTCATACATTTTTCAATTGGTGTTTCGACTTCCACATCTTCTAATGGAAGGTCTTTTAAAGCCTCATATCCCATTAACATAGCAATTTCTTCTACCAGCGCACGGAATTCAGCAGTTCCTGTATTCCTATCTCTTAATTTGGAAATCTTATGCTGAATCAGTGGGTGCTTCATCTCAATTACATTATTCATTTTGAATTCCTCCATCCATTTTCTGACCCCTATTATAACGAGTTTCTTGTTTGGAGACTACCCCCTTTTTTTAATAAAAGAGACTTTCAAATGAAATTATTGAAAGTTTGTTGAGTTTTATTTTATGCAATAAATAGGTGGCTTGAGTTTTATAAGATATTAGAGTAAAGTAATATTAAAAGAAGTCAAGAATTTTTACAGTCACTGTTCAAGGTAGCTGTGCCCTCAATGGCATAAGATATGAAGTGGTAGAGAGGTGGAAAAATTATGAAAAATTATTCAGAAGATCCGAGCAGACAATATCATATTCAGGTAGCAAAAGGAGAAGTTGGACGTTATGTGATCATGCCGGGAGATCCGAAGCGCTGCGTTAAGATCGCACAGCATTTTGATGATCCGGTTTTGGTAGCAGATAACAGGGAGTATATTACTTATACAGGAACATTGGACGGAGTAAAGGTAAGCGTTACATCTACAGGTATTGGTGGCCCGTCTGCATCAATCGCTATGGAAGAGCTGTATAAATGTGGAGTAGATACTTTTGTAAGAATTGGAACATGTGGCGGAATGCAGACGGAGATTAAGAGTGGTGATGTTGTAATCGCAACTGGTGCGATCCGTATGGAAGGAACATCCAAAGAATATGCACCGATCGAGTATCCTGCAGTAGCAGATCTTGATGTTACAAATGCATTGGTTGCAGCAGCAAAAGAGAAAAACTTTACACATTATACAGGTGTTGTTCAGTCTAAAGACGCATTTTACGGACAGCATGAGCCAGAGAAAATGCCGGTAGGATATGAACTTATCAATAAATGGGAAGCATGGAAGATGATGGGATGCCTTGCATCTGAGATGGAATCAGCAGCAATGTTTATCTGTGCATCTAAATTAAGAGCAAGAGCAGGTTCTTGTTTTCTTGTTGTTGCAAATCAGGAAAGAGAGAAACTTGGTCTTGAGAATCCAGTTGCTCATAATACAGATATGGCAATCCAGGTAGCCGTTGAAGCAATTCGTAAATTGATCAAAGCAGACCAAGAAAATAAATAAGAAAACTGGTAGTAGCATATGAAAGAAAAGAGGAGGCTGTGATGGAACAGGTTATGGTTGAGAAATTGATCGATACAGCGATTGAGCAACTTAAGTTTTCCTATACACCATATTCGAATTTCAAAGTTGGAGCGGCACTTCTTGCGAAAAACGGAGAGATTTTTACAGGATGCAATATAGAAAATGCATCCTATACACCGACTAACTGTGCAGAGCGGACTGCTTTTTTCAAGGCAGTGAGCGAGGGAGTCAGAGAGTTCCGGGCAATCTGCATTGTGGGAGGTAAAGATGGAAAACTGACAGAATACACTGCACCTTGCGGTGTGTGTCGTCAGGTTATGATGGAATTTTGTGATCCGAAGACATTTCAGATCATTCTTGCAGTGGATAAAGAACGATATGAAATTTATACTTTAGAAGAGCTGATGCCTCTTGGGTTTGGACCATTAAATTTGGTATAATGTGAAGAAAAGGATATATTATACGAATTAAAAGCTGACAAAGGAAGGTTATTAATAGTTAGATATAAATTATAAAATCATATAAGTCGGTATTGAGTTTTATAAGATATTAGAGTGGAATATTATTGAAAGGAGTTGATACTTTGAGTAAATATTATTCTATACATGAATTTTCAAAAATTATAGGCGTATCTGCTCAGACATTACGAAATTGGGATGCCAATGGAAAACTTCATCCGCATCATACTACAGTAAGTGGCTATAGATATTATTCCGATGAGCAACTCAACCAAGTAATAAATGTAAAGCCTAAAAATCGCATTACAATTGGATATTGTTGCGTTTTCAGCCATAAACAAAAAGAAGATTTGGAACGACAGATTGATAATGTCAAGACATATCTTCTGGCAAAAGGGCAGCCGTTTGAGATAATAAGTGATATCGGTTCTGGGATTGATTATAAGAAAAAAGGGCTTCAGGAATTGATCAGACGAATCTCTCAAAATCAGGTTGAAAAGGTTGTTGTTTTATATAAAGATAGGCTATTGCGATTTGGTTTTGAGTTGATAGAATATATCGCTTCACTTTATAATTGTGAGATTGAGATTATTGACAATACTGAAAAATCTGAACAGCAGGAACTTGTTGAAGATCTAGTTCAAATAATCACAGTATTCAGTTGTAAATTACAAGGAAAACGAGCGAACAAAGCTAAGAGACTTATCCGAGAATTGATACAGGAGGAAACAGATGGTAAAAGCCATAAAAGTAATGTTGATACCAAACAACGTACAGAAAACTAAGATGTTTCAGTACGCAGGAGCTTCAAGATTTGCTTATAACTGGCTTTGGCCAGGGAAAAAGAAAGCTACGAAAAAGGTGGCAAATTCATTTCAGATTCAGAACTCAGAAAAGAATTTACAAAGCTTAGACATTCTGATGAATACGCATGGTTATTAAATATTTCAAATAATGTAACCAAACAGGCAATCAAAGATGCCTGTACT
>ENA-OQHY01000341-OQHY01000341.1-human-gut-metagenome-genome-assembly--contig:-NODE-341-length-26971-cov-3.893347_pt1 | contig 26971 bp, 28 predicted proteins | sample MGYA00242570_ERZ504733 | MGnify/ENA primary metagenome ERZ504733 (study PRJEB26092, sample SAMD00036219) | human gut metagenome | host: Homo sapiens | study: EMG produced TPA metagenomics assembly of... | reverse complement strand
TTCATGCTGTCCTCTTTCTGCTCAAGAGCCTTGTCAACACCCATAGCGATATCTGCAGACTGTTTATCAAAGAGCTGTGATAACAGCACATGTATCAGCATCAAAACCATAATCAGCAATTATCATATCCAATCTCACGGATAGTTATCACGAACGATCTTCTGGATATCAACATTAGCTTTGGTTGTGATCTCACCCATAACAAGAACAAGACCTGTAGTAGTAGCAGTCTCGCATGCAACACGGCTCATTGGATCCTGCTCCATCATAGCGTCAAGAATGGCATCAGAAACAGAGTCGCAGACTTTGTCAGGATGTCCTTCAGTTACAGATTCAGATGTAAATAAAATTTTCTCCATGTTTTTCTCCTTTTGTATCAAACAACGGTTATTAGAACATAAAAACAAGCCCGTACAACTCCGGAACTGTTTAAGTTCTGTAAACAAATCCTCTTATTGTTCGATTGCTCGCTCAGGTTGGCACCTTCCTGGGTTCTCCGGGGTTGCCGTGGCTTCTCAGATCCTTTGTATCTCCACCACTCTGAATAAAAGGCTATCTTTTATGAAATTACTGCAACACATACAATATACTTCTCATCCCCAAATGTCAAGAAATTTTTTCTGCAAAATTCTCTTTTGATAAAAAAAAGACAATATCATGAAAACCTGTTGTTTATCCCACAAAGAAAGACCAGACATCTCTGCCTGATCCTTCCTTATGATCATTTTTTACAATGATCCCTTATTTTTTCTTTTTTCTCTTTACCTCAATTCCCGCTGCGCCACCGATTACCACTGCTGCTGCAAGAATTCCAGCCCATACGCCAATCGGTGTATTATCTCCTGTTTTTACAGAAGTACGTCCTGTCGTTCCTCCGTTATCAGATGTTCCGCCTCCTGGTGTATTGTTATCCTGAGAAGGAGTTACAGACGGCTGTCTTCCCGGTGTTGGAGTCGCTGTTGGCTCAGGTTCTGTCTCCTGGCTGTTTGTAATCTCAATACTGTTGATATAGCTTTCGCTCTTATTCAGAACTACATCGCCTTCACCACTTACGTCAAACAGGAATGTGTCCTTATCAATCGGATTTCCTTCTTCATCTGTCTCCATTACTGTATAAGTAACAGAATCCGGTTCCTCATTTGCCTCGAAAGAAACCTCGGCCCTTACTGAACCATTCTGTTCAAGTTCTACATTATTGATCAGTGTAAGTGTTCCATCAGACTCTTCTCTGAAAATACCGGCATAGAAAGTATCCGCTACTGTATCTTCGTTTCCGTCGACAAGGACTTTCTTGATAATATCAATATATCTCTTAAGGAGAATCCATCCGGAATAAAGTAATAGTAGTTATTTACATAGGATACAGATTCCGCTGTTCCGCTCCGGCTGACAGAAGCTTCATTGGATTCATTTTCATCAGCATCTGTAACATTGTAATAGAATGACTGTCCATCCTCAACTTCGATCATGTCATTGATCGCCATCGGATCTCCGTTTTCATCCAGCTCAAACACATAATAGGTTCCATCCGGCACATTGGACCAGGTCGCTGTCCCGCTGTGTACATTGACAAGATGAATATCCTTCATATAGTCACTTCGAAATGGAATGGTTCCCTCTTTATCCAGAAACAGGCCAACCTTATAAACCGCATCATCTGCTTCCATGTCAAGAATATCAAAATTTTTGTCAATATAAAACAGCTGCTTTGTAACCTGGATCTTTGTTTCTTTTCCACCGTCATTTGTCACAGCTTTTGGATATGCCTGCACATCATAGGTCCATCCGGTTCCCTCTTCTGCAAAAGGAACAGAAAGAAGCATCGGTGAAACAGACACCTTGCCTTCCGGATTATCTTGTACGATCAGATACATACCTTCCTGCTGATTGCTGTACACGATTTTTCCCTGTGCGTCTGACTGCTTTTCAACTCCGGTAAGTCCGATCTTTTTTACCGCAGCAGAAAGAGTCTCTGCCGCAGAATACCAGTCTTCCGCTGTTTTCAGATTTTCAAAATCAATTCCTGTAAACTGAAACACACTGTCTGTCACAAAATGTACATTTCCATCAAATGTCACACTTCCCACTTTGTAAAGTGTCAACTTCACATTGGGGATTGGCACCACTGTCCCATCGTCTCCGGTTTCCTGGATCTTCAGACTGATATTTCCGGTTTTTCCCGCCTCATAATCTCCGGCAAAAACAGCAGTTGTTATACTTCCGATCAGCAGCGCAGCCGTTATCAATAATGTCAGAAAGCTGCTTAAAATATTTTTACGCTTAGTTCTCTTTTCCACTTTTTCCCGCCTCCTCTTTATTTCCTGATCTTCTCCGTTTTCCGCCATTTCGAATAATCAGGTAGACCAGCAGTATCAGGATTACAAGCACCGCACTTCCCGCAATCATAATCTTCTTAGGATCTGTCTGTGCAATCTTCTGCGGAATTGTATTATCAGCTTCTTCTTTTTCCACATATTCCGTTCGAATTCCCCTCACAAGAAGTCTGTGCGTATTTACTCCATACGGAGTACAGGTCACAAGTGTTACATGATCTTCCCCTTCAACAATGTCCAGCTCTTCAGTTTCAGACGGAAGTACTGTTTTGATCTGATCCACTTTATATGCCAGATTTTTTCCCAGAATATGCAGGATAAAAATATCTCCTTTTTCTATCTGATCCAGATCTGTAAACAGTTTTGCACTGGGAAGTCCTCTGTGCGCCGCCAGAACAGCATGTGTGCCCGGCCCACCAATGGGAAGACTTGTCCCTTCCACATGACCTGCACCTTTTTCCAGAACATTTTTGCTCAGGCCATGATAAATTGCCAGCTTTGCCTGAATCCTGGGGATCTCTATACTTCCCATCAGCCATCACCATTAGGATCCAGAACCTCGTCATAGGGATGTGTCGGTTCGTAGTCTTCCTCCTCATCAAACGCATCTACTATAGAATTCACCGGATGTTCTGCATTATATTCTTCAGCCTCTTTCCAGAGCTTTTCATAGTTATCTGCGGAAAGGTCTGAAACTGCCTGATCGTAATTACTGATCAGCAAGGCATTTCTGTACTGATTCCACATATCGCTGAATGTTGGATAGAAAAAATTCCTGCGCCTGCCAAAAACGCTGCTGCAATAAAAATATTAAGAATAACATTTTTCTTTTTTCTCTTTTTCCCCATGTATTATTTCCTATGTTGTTTTCTGTTCTGAATATAATTTACTGCTGCCACAAGAATTACTGCAATCACAATTCCCACAGCAACACAAAGTGCAAGCATCGGGCCTGTCGGATTTGTTATTCCTGTTGCTTTCTGCTCTGTCTTCTGGATCTCCTTTGCATTCTCAACAGAAATCCTGTGGCCTCTTACCAGTATCCTGTGGGTATTCACTGCATATGGTGTACACGTTATAAGCGTCACATAATCTGCGCCGTCTTTAATAGCCAGAGATTCTGTCTCCTCCGGAAGAACTGTCAGTATCTGATCCACTTCATATGCCAGTGTTCTGTCAAGAACATGCAGGTAAAAAACATCTCCTTTTTCCACAAGATTCAAATCTGTAAAAAGCTTTGCGCTTGGGAGGCCCCTGTGTGCGGAAAGAATACAATGCGTGTTCTCGCCGCCAACAGGAAGACTGCTTCCAAATAGATGTCCGGCACCTTTTTGCAGCGATTCCTCTGTGGTGTAATGATAGATTGGAACTTTTACATCAATCACAGGAATCTCCACATAGCCCATCATTCCATCGCCATTCAGGTTCAGAAGGGACTCGTATGTACTGTCCGTCTTTCCATCTCTTATTGAAAAAGCATCCGGCACACTTTCCTGCTTGATCTGTTCATTATATTTCTCTGCTGCTTTCCACATGCTTTCAATTTTTTCTGATTTCTCATTTGAAGAAACACTGCTGCTATACTTACTGATCAGCTTACTATCCCTGTACTTGTTCCAGGTATTACTGATCATCGGATACAGCAGTATGGACAACCCTACCAGAAACAGCAGCCCAAATCCTATATGATTTTTTCTTTTATTCTTTCTCATAGGTTTCTCCATACTGTTGTATTACCATTCCCGGTCTCCGAAGAGACCGGGCGGTAACTGAATTACTTATTTACTATTCAGATTCTGAACAGATGACCAAACGGTTATTTCTTACTCTTCAGATTCTCTTCTGCGGCTGATAAAGAATGCACCAGCTGCACCAACCATCACAACAACACCGATGATCGTAAAGAGATATGTTCCCATGCCACCTGTGGATGGAAGTTCGCCAAGTTTAGTGTTCTCAAATCCATACGGATTACTTGCATGATCTTCATCATTTACAAGCGTTACAATTCCCTCCGCTTCATTGTAGTCATAATAGGTAACACTTCCACCAATGGATACATCATATCCTGTAAGTGTATCTCCAGTAAAATGAGCTGTGATATTCACTTCAACAGGTGTAGATACTAACTTATATCCTGCAGGTGCTTTTGTCTCGATCAGATAATAAGTTACATCGCTGTCAAGTCCGTTGATCTCAAGTCTGCCATCTACATCCGTTGTAAATGTGTTTTTATTTCTTGCATCAGTAAACAGAGGGCCTGCTGCAGATCCGATATGGAGCTGGAATTCAGCACCTTCCAGATACTCTGTACCTGTTGTTGTTTTTATTACTTCGCCTGTTGTCTCATCGTATGCAATTTCTCCATCCTGGTTGATCTTGATAAACTCACCTGTCTTACTTGGTGTACCTGTTACTCTTTCACCAATAACATCTGTATCAATACCGAATGTATAATGTTTGGTCTCACTTGTCTTAGTCTGTACTTTATCGTTTGTAGAATACTTAAGTTCTGCAGTATTGGTATTCAGATCAATATTAATCTGTGCATCGCTGGACACTTCTGCATGATAAGTAATAACAATTTTCTGTCCTCTATGAGCAAGGAGCCATGCATCACCTAAATTTTCTACTGTAAAGCTTTTAGCTTCATTATCAATTGCTGTTGTAATGGCCGCTATTACAGCTGTTTTTAAGGTGGAATCTTCGCTGCCGCCCACTGTTGCTGTTATTCCATACTGATTGTTGTTTACAAAGCTCAGTCCATCCAGTGTATCTTTGATGGAATACTGGGTTCCTGTTTTTCCGGTTTCATAAGAAGGAATATCTGCTTCAATCGTAAATTTGATGATATCCGTACTGTGTGCCTTTAATGTCATTTCCTGCTACAACTGTTTCTGCAGTTTTCTTAATATCCGGTTCAGATTTCTTCATGTATACAACACTATTAACATCGGTCCATGTATCATGTGCAAAATCAAGAGTGCCATATTTTATAATTCCATCTGTATCCATCTTTGCACTGATGATAGCTGGATTGTAAAGAGTAGTTTCTGAGCCAGTTACAATGATCATCCAGGTTCCCGGTGTCAGAGCTGATGTTATATAATCACCATTCTCCTCAGGTCCTGCGATTTCAAAATGCGTTGGAAGATCACCTATTCTATCTGTTGCCAGTGCAGCAACATTGGCTGCTGTAGGATTCAGCGAACCATCTGCATTCATATCAATCGTGCCATCCAGTACTGGTGAATACGTTCCGTTAGCATTATAATCAATGATCTTATACGCTGTTACAGTAATGTTATTTTCTGGTGTAATTCCTTTAATAGTTGCATGGCCCGCAGCCATAGCCGCATTACTTGCAAATGCTGCTGTACACATCGACAGTATCATTACTGTCGCCACCAATAATGCTTCAATCTTCCTAAACAAATTCTTCATATGACTAGCTCCTTTCTTTTTCATCATTTTTTCTTTTCCATTCCCCTCATATTTCCATATTTACAATTAATGGGTTACGATCTTTCTGCTTCTTCCTCCTTTCGTTTATTCGTTATAAACAACAGGAGTGCAGTTGCAAGAATCGCCACACCACTGATTGTAAACCCGTAGATTCCCGGTCCGCCGGAACTTGGCAAAGAATAAAGTTTTGTATTTGAAATTATTTTTACTGCGTCGAATTCCAGATTTTCTCCGTCTCTCACAGTTACCTCAATTCCATCACTCAGAAGTGAATATCTCTGAGGAGCCTTTGTTTCAATAATTGTATATGTTCCCGGCTCCAGCTCACTGAATTTTGCCTTACCTTCTGAATTTGTTGTTACTGTAATGACATTTCCATTTTTATCTGTTACATCCGCCCCATCCTTCTGAAGCTTAAATTCCGCTCCGGCAAGAAGAAGTTCAGAATTTTCACTGTCAACCTTAATGATCGTTATTGAACAGAATCTCTGATTTGTAACTGTAATATTTTTCTGCATTTTATTCTGTTCATCAACTGTCAGATTACTGTAGTCTACTTTATATTCAGCATCTCCGATCATTATTGTTGTATCAGTTCTTACATAGCCTGTATCTGTTTCATTTACCTTAATAGTAAAATCTGCATTCTCGTTGCCTGCTGCCGGTCGAAGCTCCTTCACCACATATTCAATTCTGGAATCCAGCTTATCAAACACTGCCTCATAATTATTATCAGTATTAAGTTCCAGATATTTACCTTCCACCGGTGTTAATGTCTCTACGCCATCATTGACTGTCTTCTGATACAGGCCTGCATAAACAGGAACCGTTCCGGCGATTTCAGAAGATCCTGCCTTCCATACCTTATTCACCTTGATCTTGCTATATGGAGTATTTGTAACAGTTACTGCTGCATCATAATACAGTTTGATAGTTCCTGCATTTCCAACTACAGCCTCTTCATCCTGATGACCAGTCTCTCCTGCCCTTACTATATTTCTGGTCTCATATACAGGATTTTCATACTTTTCCTGATCCTCTGCACTAAGAACCTCTGTCACCCTGTAATAAGTGCCGGAAAGAATTCCTGTTATAACAACTGTAAAATCTTTTCTAATTCCGGAAACAACTCCATTCTCAATGGTTCCGCATACAATTGCAGTTGTTCCACTATTCATAAGCTGGTTCTGGTCATTATAGTAATAATAATTTCCACTGCTATCTTTTAAATAATAATCTCCGGAATAATTCTGAAGCTCCTGTTCGCTGGCTCCCAGTTTAATATTAAATGTAAAAGTATCTGAAGTTTCCACATCTGGATTCATCTTCTTGCTAATCTGAAGCTCTCGACTGTTTGCTGCTGAACAGTTATTGGTATAAACCACAACCGGTCTCATACTTACTTCTTTTTTATCAGTCTCAACGCTCTTGATTACTCCCTTTCCAGCCTCCTTATTATTTTCATCATACTCTGTATAACCTGTATCATTAATCGTGATCTGGCTGTATTCATCAGACTTTACTCCAATTTCTTTTACATAATATTTCCTGTTCGCCTGCAGATCTGTAAAAATTGCAGATTCATCTGGTTTCAGATAAAATACATTTTGATACTTCTTTCCGTTGATGATCTCACCAGTACCATCTTCACCATTATAAAAAGTAATTGCTTTATCTTTTACCGGCTTGCCGGCATTTCCATAATATGCAGAACTGTTTAAAAGCTCATATTCTGTATCTGAATATGTTTCATTTTTCTGTGCGCCTGTACTTAATGCTTTCTGTGCATATAACTGGAATGCAAATTTTACATTACTGTATTTTTCCTTGTCAGTATTGCTGAGCTCTTTTCTTACTTCAACCTGACCGCTTGGAATAACCTGAATATTGAACTTCACATGAAGATTGGAAGCACCTGCGCCTCGTTCCATGTAAAACATCTTAAATGTATGGGTCGTATAATCCTTAAATGTATTTCCTGTGAAATAATTTCCAACCTTGCTATCATCCCAACCTGTTCCATCCGGAAATACTCCTGCTGTCTGGAATATTGCTTTCAGTGTAGTGCTGGATTCCACCGGGTCATTACCTGTCTGGCAATCCTTCCAGCTTACAACGCCTGTATTGAAGTTGATCTTACCGGAATGTGCATCATGTACACCTCCAATATCAAGAACCAGCACACCATCAATATAGATCCACATGTCATCGTCGCCGTTGAATTCATAGATCATATCCTGCTTGGTTGAACCATCGGGAAGTGTTGCTTTTCCATTCTTTGGCTGCAGGAAATTAGCTCCCATATACATGCTGAAATAATAATCGTTTGTTCCCTGAGTCAGATAAAGTTCTCTGCCTTTTTCCGGATCAGTATCAGCTAACTTCTTTCCATCTTCGTCATATAGATTCGCATTTGTTGAAAATTTTCATTTGCGATTTCATTATATGGCATGAAATTTCCACGTTTATAAAAATATCTGTCTTCATTTTTCGGCGTTCCGATCACATCATAAACTGTAAAATTTGAATTATCAGATCCCAGATAAGCATAATTCTTAAAACTGCTGTACTCATAATATCCTGTTGAATCATAAACTGATTGTAAAAATAAATGATTCACTTCTTTTCCATTGAACAACGACTCCAGATTTGTCCCTGAATTTGATGCAATTGGATATCCATTATTTCCCAAAAGAGTCCTTAACAGATTCTTTTTGATACTTCCATTACCATAAGAACCTCCAATATCAATTCTGGAATTACTATCTGGACCAATGGCAACATTATTTCCATCCAGGTTTTTCATTGTCATTGTGATTCCATCACTGGTATGATTCACAGTTCCAACAGTTTCCGGATTCTTTGCATAAACAAAATATACGGTACCACTGACATTGTTCCAACTGTTACCTGAGTCAGCACTGCTATACTGATTTTTTTGCTTTGAATAACGTAGCCTTTTAATTTCAGTTCCTGTATCTTTCGCTGTTGAACTTACTTTTGCTTTATAAAAAGAATAATTTCCAACATTTTGAATCTTTCCTGCAATATTGCTTACGCTATACTCAGTTCCACTGTTCAAAGATACTGAACTATTTTGTCCAATTTCATTTCCGGCAGTATCTACTACCCGTATACTTAATTTACTATTAGTATTGGTCCACGTGATCGTAAATACTGAAAAGCTTTCCGTCTCAAACTCTGCCTTCTGGACTTCACCTTCCGCACTGGTTTCCACGCTAGCTGTTCCGTCCTGGGTCATATCTACAACAGACTGCACATTGCCATCCTCATCTTCAACCAGATGCATTACTGCAATATCAAATGTCTGCTGCGCTGCATTCTCATTTTCACCACTCTGGAAAAGCTGATCATTCTCTGCATTGTCTGCACCATCAAGACTGAATGTTTCCGCACCTGCTGTTTCCCTGATTTCTTCCGGAGCTTCTGATTTCTGATACTCCATGGAAATCTTAACTTTCCAGCTTCCGGATTAATCTTTTCACCATCGTTGCCTGCAAAATAAATATCGTAAGCCAGAAAACCTTCAATGGAATAATTTTCGTTCTTCGCCTTATTTTCAAGCTGTGATGCTACTTCTGAATATTGAGCAGTTTCTTTTTCCACCGGAGTTACAATGAATTCCGCATCTTTCGGGATAACTCCGCTCTCAGCAGTTGCTGTTACAATTACATTATCTATGGTTTTGGTATAAGTAACCGGCTCTTCCAGTTCCATGTCTGTGACTTCTTCCTCCGCTGGTTCTTCATCCTCCTTTTCAATCAACTGAGCCATATCGCTTCTTATGTAGGCTTCTGCTTCATTCCAGGACACCTTGTACCATGTTATTCCGTCTTCTGCTGATACTGTTTCCAGAAGAGGAAGTCTTGTCCCTGAATTTACGGTATCAATTACTTCCGCATCTTTCAGATGGACTTACATGAAGATTTACATCATCTGCAATAACTTTCGATATAACTTGTCTCTGTTTCTGCATCCTGATCTTCCTTCGCCTCAGAATCATCTTTCTCTGCATTCTCAGAATCCTGTGGATTTTCTCCATCTGCTTCATCAGCATTCTTCTCCGGATCCGCTTCCGGGTTACCGTCGGGATTCTCTGGCTGATTCTCATCTCCCTGTCCGTCCGAATTTTCTGCTGGCTGCTCTTCCTCCTGTCCATCCTGATTCTCTGCTGCCTTTTCCTCTGCCTGTCCATCTGGATTCTCTGCTGCCTTTTCCTCTGCCTGCACATCCGGATTCTCCACTGGTTGTTCTGGCACCGGTACTTCTGTCTCACTGTCTGTAAAATCCGCTTCCTCACTGTTTCCTTCAGTCTGTCCAACATCTCCTGCCTCTTCATTGACTTCCGGCTCAGCACTGACTTCTGCAGAGTCCCACATCACCGCAAACACTGCATTATTACCAGTTTCCACCTGCACGGTCTCAAGCTGTCTGTAATCATTTACATTCAGGACTTTCAGTTCTCCACCCGCCTGCAGTTCATACACATCCGTATCACCAGTACTGCCATTATAACGAAGTTTCTGAACCGTTACATTGGTGTTAGCCATATCATTAAGTTCCGGTGCTGTCAGTGTCTTACTTTCAATTGTTATCTTTACTCTGCCGTTTGGATCAACTCTGTTTCCTCCGGCATCCACAAAATACACATCATATGCAAAAAAACCTCTCAGGCTGCTGCCTTTGTTTTCAGCTATCCATGTAAGCTTCTGAGATACTGTATCATAAGATACGGATGAATTACCGCTTACAGTATCTACTCTAAAAGATGCGTTCTGTGGAATCGCTCCTTCGTCCTGAGCTTCTGCAGTCACCCTGACTGCATCGTTTTCATATGTAAGCATTGATTGCTGTACCTGCTGTTCCTGGTCTGCACTGTCTGAATCTGATATGACTTCTTCGGCGGTCCAAACGGAATCCTCTGTGCCATCCGTAAACAACTCTTCCGTCCCATCTCCAAATATTTCATCCGCGGAGATCGTGTATGCACTTGGCATACAGGACATCGTCAACGCCAAAGCCACCGTGAATGCCAGGATTTTTTTGATCTTAACATTTTTCAATTTCTTCATATCTTTCCCGCTTTCCTGTGTGTGCATTAACGTGTACTATATTTTTTATTACCTTCCTTTCGTTTTTATTCCTTTCTTTTTTAAGAACTTCAGGTTTTTTGTTCCGCACTGAAAATTTTTCTCGAACAGCCTTTTTGACCCTAACATCATTATTTCTGAGTATCAAAATAGCTGTCAATACTGACAGCTATTTTTAACTCGTCCGATATATAACCAAAACACTTCTCTTTAAGCTCTTTATATGTTTTCAGTGCTTTTTGAAGTATTCTCATTAAATATCCGACTCTTTATGAAATTTATTATATAACGCAGAATATCAGCCCTCACCTGCCAGCATTGCAATGGAAAACTCCATTGTTGACAGTTCATTTGTTACTTTCCCCTTTGTCTGAGGATTATGTATGGACACCCAACTCCTGCTAAAAGATAACCCCCCTCCGTGATACGCCTGTACATATCCGGATTGCTCTTGCGTATGCAGCTTCCAGGAGCCCACGCAGAAGTCCGTGATGTTCTATAAAGGCTCGATAAAATTATCCTTTTCAGCCAGATTCCATCCTTTCATCAACTATAACTCTTATTTTAAGTATAACTGAAATTGTCCAAAAATGAAAACTCTTTGTTAAATCTTGCCAGGAAACAATCAAACAAAAGAGCTCTCAGACCACAGGTCCAAAAGCTCTCTTCTCAATATTCACATATTCAGTTCAATCATCCAACACGAAGACGGAATTTCTGAATTTCCTTCTCACTGGAAACTCTCTCGATCTCAGCCCCAAGACTTCTCAGTTTATCCTCGAAATTCTCATATCCACGCTGAATATAAACAATATCATCAACAATCGTTATACCCTCAGCAGCCAGGCCTGCAATAACAAGTGCAGCACCAGCGCGAAGATCCGGAGCACTTACACGCGCACCAGTAAGCTTCTTCACCCCATCAATGATAGCAGAGTTGCCCTCCACCTTAATGTTCGCACCCATACGTGAAAGCTCATCTGCATATTTGAAACGGTTCTCAAAAATACTCTCTGTAACAATACTTGTACCCTCAGCAAGTGCAAGAGTAACTGCGATCTGTGGCTGCATATCTGTAGGATATCCTGGATATGGCAAAGTCTTTACATGAGTGCGGTGAAGTGTATGCGGTGCACGCACGCGAACTGCATCATCAAACTCCTCAACCTCGCATCCGATTTCCTCAAGCTTCGCTGTTGTAGCCTCAAGATGCTTCGGAATGACATTACGAACTGTAATATCGCCACCTGTTGCTGCTGCTGCAAACATAAAAGTTCCAGCCTCGATCTGATCCGGAATAATAGAATACTCTGTACGATGAAGAGTCTCAACACCACGGATACGGATCACATCAGTACCTGCTCCCTTGATATTAGCTCCCATACTGTTCAGGAAATTGGCAACATCAACAACATGCGGCTCTCTCGCAGCATTCTCTATAATTGTACGGCCTGCTGCCATGGAAGCTGCCATCATGATATTGATAGTCGCACCAACAGAAACCACATCAAGGAAAATATGGCTTCCGTGAAGATTCTCAGCTTTGGCAACGATAGCACCATGACAGATATCCACATCAGCGCCAAGAGCGCGGAATCCTTTCAGATGCTGGTCGATCGGTCTACTGCCGATATTACATCCGCCCGGAAGCGGAACTTCTGCATGTTTATATTTTCCGAGCAATGCGCCCAGAAGATAATAAGATGCTCTGATCTTCTTGATAAATTCATAATCTACACTGAGATTGCCGATGGTAGAACCGTTGATCTTTACAGTAGATTTATCTACACGTTCAACCTGGGCACCGATCTCAGAGATTGCCTCAAGGAGAACATTGATATCTCTTACATCCGGCAGATTCTCAATTAATATAGTTTCATCAGTCATAATGGCTGCTGATAATATTGCAAGAGCAGCATTCTTCGCGCCCGCAATATCCACTTCTCCAACAAGAGGATTACCGCCTTTAATCACATACTGTTCCATAACACACCTCTATTATTTACTCCTCTATGAGCAGAAAATTACTGCTGTTCACTCTGTGATCAACACTGATTTTTTTCCGCAACTTATAGTTATTTTCATCACTTAGTATAAATGGAAACATCTGTTCCCGAAACCCGTTTTTTAGGTCAGTTGTATATTATAACACATATTTCACATTTGTAAACTACTTCTCTCCCCGTTTCAGTGCCTGAAGAACCAGCTTAAGGCTTCCTTCCAGATCTTTATCTTCTTCGTCAACGATGATATCCGCATACTTTTCGTATAATGATACCCGTTCTTCATACAGACTTTCAAGCGTCTGGCCTTCTTTCAGAAGAACTCCACGTCCTTTAAGATCTCCAAGACGTTTCGCCAGAAGTTTCAGTGAGATCTTGAGATAAACAACAACACCTTCTGATTTCAGATGCTGCATTGCCTCGTCACAGTACACCACACTTCCACCTGTGGCAATTACTGTATTCTCAACCTGAATGGACGCATTCACACGGTTCTCAACCGCCTTGAATCCCTCCGGTCCATCCTGTTCAATGATCTCGCTTAATGTTCTATTCTCTTCCCTCTGGATGATCAGATCAGAATCAATAAACTGGTATCCCAGTACCTTGGCAAGCACAACGCCGATGCTGCTTTTTCCAGCACCAGGCATTCCTATCAGTGTAATATTATTCATACTGTGTCCTTTCATTTTAGCATAACCGCATTCAGATCTCCGCGATCATCACTTTAGTATCATTTTTTCCGTTTACTTGTTTTCTTCTTCACACTGTAGCCGAAAGTTCCTACTTTCCGGTCACCTGCCAGATACTCTCCATGAGAATAAACAAGAAGTCCTGCATCGTTGAGATGAAATTTATTATTTTTATCCATGTATGCTTCATCAGCATGAACTGCAAGCACATCCGCCAGAAACATATCATGGGATCCCAGTTCTTTAACCTCATGTACTCTGCACTCAATGGAAACCGGTGACTCCCCGATCATCGGTGCAGAAACATACTGTGCTTTCTCTTTTGTGAGATTCATTTTCTGGAATTTGTCAACGTCGCGTCCTGAACGCACTCCGCAGAAATCCGTTGCAAAAGCCAGCTTTTCTGTTGTCAGATTAATGACAAATTCTCCCGTTTTTCTTATCATATCGTATGAATAGCGGGATGGTCGGACTGAAATATAAGCCATGGCCGGATTCGTACACACAGTTCCTGTCCATGCAACTGTAATAATATTATCATTGCCTTCACCATCTGTAACACTCACCATTACAGCAGGCAGCGGATAGATCATATTTCCCGCTCCAGATCTGTTTCGCCATTTCTCCGGCCTCCTTATGCGTAATCACTATTCATAAGCTGAGCAGCCTCCATCATAGCCGGGATCAGCTGTTTCTTTCTGGATACCACGCCTTTCAGGCAAAAAGCATCTCCTTCCGGTTTCCGTTCAAAAGCGATCTCAGCCATCTGCTGGCTTCCCTCTCCATAGAAAAGAAGCTCTGTGGATTCTTCCAGGATATTAGTTAACATAAAGTAAACTCTTGTGATATCATGGCGTCCACATTCACTTACCATAAACGGCATCAGTTTCTCCTTGATCTCCTTCAGCTCCTCGCTGTCCATGGAACTGATCTGTCCCACGCCAAAGGAAACATTGCCTTCACCGATAAATTTCTTATAATCCTGATAAAAGATCTCCTCAGGAGACTTATCTTTCAGATTACTTCCTGCTGAGAACATTTCTCTTGCAAATTTCTCAATATTGATTCCTGCTATCAGGGCAAGCGCGCTGGCAGCTATCTTATCCTTCTGCGTGCAGGTCGGTGAACGGAACATCAGCGTATCAGAAATGATCGCGGCACAGAGAAGTCCTGCGATCTTTTCCGGGATCTCCAGTCTCTGCTCCCCATAAATCTCATAAAGGATCGTTCCTGTACATCCAACCGGCTCATTACGGAAAGCAACAGGTGTCATAGTCTGCAGAGTTCCAAGCTTATGGTGATCGATGATCTCAAGAATTTCAGCCTTCTCAATATTATCAACAGCCTGATCCACCTCATTATGATCAACAAGCACAACTTTTTTCTTATGCATATCCAGAAAATTACGTCTGGAAATGGTTCCGATACATTTGCCATGAGGATTGATGACAGGGAAGGCCCTGTGACGGTTTTTTATCATAACTTCCTGAATATCATCAGTGAAATCCTCAGTGTTAAATGTAACCATGTTATCACGTTTCATAACATAATTTACCGGAATACTCTGATTGATCAGTCGCGCAATATTGAACGTATCATACGGTGAGCGGATGATCACGATACTTTTCTCATGGGCAAGCTTCACTACTTTCTCGGAAACTACAATATTCAGTCCTACAATAATGCAGCTTACATTCTGGCTGATAGCCTGAAGATGATCTTCCTCACGGTCTCCCATGATGATCATATCATTCTCTTCAATATAGCCCTCCATCATCTTCGGATTGGCTGTTCCAACGAGAACTTTTCCCTTAACAAAATATCCGTGGCTGTTTCCCTCTACAACCTCACCTCCTACAGTCTCAGCAATCCTCTGATACTGTGTCCTCGCATTTGAAAGGAGGTAGCTGTCCGTTGTATCCATATAGGTCTTGGCAATATCTCCGATGGTCACAAGGCCTTCCAGGCAGCCATCTTTATCGCGGATCGGAAGAGATACGATACTGTTCTCCTGCATCATATCCCAGGCATTCTTCAAAGACATGCTCTTGTCTGCCTGTGGACTGATACGGATATCCATATCTTTAACCTGGGTTCCGATATTTCCAAGATAAGCCGGAGCTGCACGCCAAAACGATTCAGCACATATCTTGTCTCCTCATTGATCTGGCCGGCTCTCTTCGGGATATATTTCTTGTTCTGTGTGGTTCTGTTTTTAATGTCAGCATAGGCAATAGCCGAACAGATGGAATCCGTATCCGGATTCTTATGTCCGATTACAAATATTCTCTCCTGATTTTTCATTCACATCCATCCTTTTTCATCCAAGTGTCGTTGCTATGTAGTGTGGACATTTCTCAGTCCAGCTTGATATTTGCAAAAAGTGAACCAAGGGATGTTGTTGCCTCTTCATCGGACTCAGGAAGCTCAAAATCTCCTCCTCAACTTCCTTCGCCATCAGATCAGATGCCTCTTTAATGCTTAAGCTCAGTTTACCGTCCTTGATAGCAATAACTTTAACCTTAACTTTATCGCCTACGTTTACTGCTTCTGAAGGCTTCTTAATCCTTTTTTCGCAAATCTGTGAAATATGCACCAGACCTGAAATCCCGTTTCCAAGATCAACAAAAGCTCCATATGGCTGCAGGCTTTCAACAGTTCCTTCTGTTACAAAACCAACCTCAATATTGGATATCTTGTTTCTGCGGTCCTCGTCTGCCTTCTCACGAAGAAGTTCTTTTGCAGAAAGCACAAGTCTCTTCTTCGCTTTATCAACATCAATAACCTGTACAATAAGCGGTTTATTCAGATACTCTTCCGTATCCTCAACGTAGCTCAGAGCCAGCTTGGAGGCTGGAATAAAACCACGAATGCCTTCCACGTATGCAATAGCTCCACCGTTTACGATACCTTTTACAACAACATCCAGTGCTTCTCCTGATTTCTGAAGTTCAGCAAGTTTATCCCATGCCAGAACCTCTGCTGCCTCCGCTCTTGAAAGCAGGATATTGCCCTGTCCATCATCCTTACGGAGAACAGTTGCCTGAATCTCCTCGCCCGGCTGTACTGCTTCTTTCATATTAAAGCCCGGCTCCCTGGAAAATTCCTCTGCCGGGATGAATCCCTCTGTATAATATTTGAGATCAAGAACAACACCTGTCTCATCAACGCTTACAACTGTACCGGTGATAATATCACCTTCATCAATTTTCTTAAAAGAAGCCTCAAGCTCCTGCTCAAAATCCTTCATAGACTCCGCCATTTCCTGACCTCCTGTTCACTTTTTATCTATTTATCATTTACTGCAAGCCAGCACTTTATGCCACTTCCGATTTTATCCTTATCTTAGTTATTATAGCATGAGCAATCAGCCCGCGCCATGTTTTTTTAGTACATCATAACCCAAAAAAGCTCCTGCATTGCAGCAGAAGCCCTTTTTTTAAACATTTATAGAATTTTTTCCATAAAACGAGGAGTGCCCCGGTAGTGGCTTACCGGGGCGATTATTATGAAAAAAAATTGTATGTGTAATGATACAGATACACACCATTACAGCGTCTTTTGTAATGTTCTTTCGAACTGTTATTATAGTACCAAACAAATATGAACATATTATGAACAGCTCGTGAACTTTTAGCGTATTTGCACAATTTTTCCCTCTTGTATCCTCTTTTTTTATAGAAACGCCACATTTATAATTTTATTCTGCTTTTTCAATATTGTACATTTTATATAAAGCCAACAATAATGCGCCTAATAAAAGTGACATTTAAAACACCTGCCTCTTACTGACGGGAAAGCATTCCTTTAATAAACTGAATTGCTTTCTGAAAAATATTCTTCACATCTGATTTTGTAACGCCCATATCTTTCAGGGTACTGTATGTATCATTTACATATTTTTTGATCTGGTCATTACTGACATCAATTCCGCGGAACTTGCTGATGATATTTACCAGCGAATTCTTATCATCATCAGAAAGTGATACACCATAATGATCTGCTGCCTCATCGATTCCCTGTGATATCTCATCGTCTGTAATCTGATTGGAATCAAAAAGTCCTTTCACATAAACAATAATATCACTTACTTTATCCGGATCAGCTGCAAGAGATTCAACTTCGTTATTTTTAAGAACCTCTTCCATCTGGCTCATAATTGAACCGGAATCAGATGCCATAACCATCATTGGTGAAGTACAGGAAATAATACCAGCAACAACCAGTGCTGTGATTCTGTTCATTTTTTTCATAATATTCATCCTCCATATAGCATCCGCCTGTATACATCAACTATAACTGTTTTCTGTTTCAATAAATTCATTTCCTTTTGACGCTCCCCAGTATAACACACCTGCCCTGCCCCTTGTAAAGCTTGATTGACCTTTTTTCAAGATTCCAAGGTCAGACTTTATGTATATACCAGTAAATATATTCACAATATTTTCATATTTTCAACAAACTTTCCTAACATCTCTTTTTTACAATAAATATTGTAAATTTTTCATTACTTATTTGTGTCTGATACCTCAGGCACAACCTCCTTTCTATGACAAGTTATATATGTCCGGATGGATTCCTCTCCAACATCTGTCCGGAAACGCAAAAAGAACCCGGAACAGCTGCCTGGGTTCTTTTTGTATCTTTGTTTATTTTTTCATTTCGTAAATGCAGTTGGCAAGCATTGCAAACTGTTCCAGTGTCAGTGCCTCTCCTCTGATATTCAGTGGAAGTCCACACTTTTCAAATACATTCTCGATTTCTTCCTTACTCAGGGAAAAATCTCCGGAATTCTTAATTCCATTCACAAGTGTTTTTCTTCTCTGGTTAAAAGACGCACGGATCAGTCTGAACATGAGACGTTCATCCTGTACATCCACCGGCGGCTTCTCATAACGTGTCAGTTTGATAACTGCACTTCCGACCTTCGGGCGTGGCATAAAACAGTTCGGCGGCACATTAGCCACAATCTCCGGCTTCGCATAATACTGCACAGCCAGAGAAAGTGCTCCGTAATCCTTTGTGCCAGGTCCGACCTGCATACGATCCGCAACCTCTTTCTGTACCATAACAGTAATGGAATCCACCGGAACATTCTTCTCAAAAAGTCCCATAATGATCGGTGTTGTAATGTAATACGGCAGGTTCGCTACTACTTTTACCGGTTTTCCGCCGTTCTTCTCGTCTGCGATCTTTTTAATATCAGTCTTAAGAATATCATTATTGATCACAGTTACATTATCCCATTCCTTTAGAGTATCTTTAAGGATCGGATTAGTGAACTGTCGATCTCCACAGCAGCAACCTCTCGTGCCGCTTCTGCAAGATACTGGGTCATAGTTCCGATTCCAGGACCAATCTCCAGTATAAAATCATCCTTCGTGATTCCAGAAGAATCTATAATCTTCTCCAGAACGTGTTCATCGATCAGAAAATTCTGACCAAACCTTTTCTGGAAAACAAAATGATACTTTTGAAGGACTTCAATGGTATATTTCGGGTTGCCCAGATAAGGTCTGGCCATATTTTTTTACCTCTGCTTTTCTGTTTATTATTATCAGCTGAAATCCTTTTCAAGAAGTACTGTGTAACCATCACGGTCTACACGCTTCTTGGAGCGTTTAAATAATCCGCTCTGTGCTCTTGTCATTGCATCATCAAGCATTTTCTTCACAGTTCCGATACACATCGGCTGGTCTTCCTTCTGGTTGATCCCGATCAGATTGTACAACGCAAGCATTCCCATCTGATCAATGCGGAATCCATTCTCCATTGTATAGACCTTTGCAAAATTGACAAGCTCATCATTTGTAAATACAGGAATGTTGATCATTGATGTGAACTTCTTCGCAAGCTTCGGATATCTTGCGATCAGTTTACGCATACCAATCTTCTCATCTTCAAGAATTACGATCATTCCCTTTGTATTGCCATTCATCACTTCTTCAAGCTCAGCCGCTGTTTCCTGGGAAAGCTGGTTTGCATTCTCAATAACAAGGAAACCTCCTGCAAGCTTGGCAGCAATTTCTTCAATATCTTTGCCGTTAAGATCTTCTGCGAATATATAAGCAACCTTGGATGCCTCGATATTCAGTTCTTTACAGATTGCCGGGATCAGGCTGGAGATCAGTCTTGTCTTTCCTGTTTCTCTACCGCCCATAACGATCACATTACCTGTCCGTGAAGTCCTGTCTGCTGCCCCTTTCTGTACATCGCAAAGTACATCAAGCAATTGCTCTTTCATTCCAGGAACAGCTACAAAATAGGTGAAAAGCTGTTTCTCTTCATCTGTGAGCAGTCTCTTTCTTGAAATGATCTTGTTTGGATCTTTCTCCGGCTGGATAGTCTCGATGAATTTCTCAATCTGTTCTTCCTCGCTGAGCTCTTCATCATCATCCTGATCTTCATCATATACCATATCCGAAACGAAGTCATCATCTTCCTGATCTTCTCCTGAAGTGAAGTCATCGCCACTATATTCTTCTTCCTCTTCCAGAGGTACTTCATCCTCTGCTACAGTTACAGACTCATCTGCATTCTCTTCTGCTGAATGTTTCTGTACTCCAGAAGGACCATTCAGAAATTCTGCTTCTGCAGCCTGAAGATCCTCTTCTGTAACAGGCTCTTCATCTTCATCATATACAATATCCGGAACGCTCTGCCAATCTGCATCTTCTGCATCAGATTCCTTCTGCGCTGAGATCTCTGCCATAATATCTTCAATATCTGCTGCATCCGGCTCATCCGGAACAAACTCATCTCCTGCAAGATCAAGATCATCATCTTCTTCTGCATTATCTGCTGTATGTGCTACCTTGTTTTCCTCCGGAATCTTAATTCCCTGCTCTGTTGCAGCCGCAAGGATCGTATCCTCAAGATTAAACTCTTTTTTATCAGAATCCGATTTTTCGCCTACAGATGCTGCAATTTCATCAATGCTTCCAAAAATTCCGGAAGAATCCGGAAGATCAGCCGAACTGCTTGCATTGTCCGGATCTACATTAATCATTGATTTCGGGATCTTAAGCTCCGGCATACGGATCGTTGCAGAAAAATCAGGTTTGCCCTCCTCATTAAGCGGAACTCCTGAATCTTTCTCTTCTTCATCAGATTCATTCATGATCTCAGCAACACTCCGGGAAAGTTCTTTCTCTGTAACTTTCTCAGTCTCGGCTTCTTCAGCTCCTCATAAACTTCTTCCTCTTCGTCCTGCTCGTTCTGAATTTCAGATTCTTTCATTAACTCAACAGTTCCGGATGTCAGATTATCAACACCGGTTTCCGGCATTTTCTCAGGCTCTTCTGATTCCTGAATTTCTTCCTCCGCTTCAGCAGCTTCTGTTTCAGTTTCATTCAAAGCTTCCTCTGTGACAACAGGTTCTTTATCTGACTCTTCCTCAGATTCTTCTGATGCAGCAGCTTCCGCATCGGCAACCTTCTTCTGAAGTTGCTCTTCGCTGTCTTCATCCTCTTCTTCCTTCTTATGACCACCAAAGATATCCCGGAAACCTTTTGAGATTTTTTCCTGAATAGTCTCTGCACTGTTCAGATCTCTTTCATCATCAACCGGAATCGTGTCTGTAACAAGGCGATTTTCTTCATACTCTGTATCAACAGCATTTTCCCTGCTTTCTTTGATCTCCTGCGCTTTTTCCGGCGGGATCAGCTTCGGAATAAACTGCTCTTCATATTTTTCTTTCTCTTCTCCTGTAAGAACGCCCATTCTCTGTTTCAGATCAAGAGCTTTCATTACGTAATTTCCATCATTGAACCAGAGAACCATCTCATTACAGAGATCCAGGCACTTCTGCTTGTCTCCTGCCTTATAATACAGTTTTGCCAGCTCATAAGACCAGCGTTCTTTAAATTCCTTCTCTTTATATTCCTCAAGATACGGATCTGCTCATTTAAAGATGCGTTCTTCTCCCTGGCAATCTTATATTTTAATATATACTGACTGTTATCATTACCAGCAACTTCTCTGTATTCGTCAAAGAATTCTGTAGCTTCACTGATCTGTCCCATCTTCAGGGAAACTTCGATCAGACGGTAAAGTATGTTCTTGCCGATCGGTGCTCTGTGATATGCAAGAAGAAAGATTTCCTTGCTCTCTTCGTAACGCTTATTGCTGCGTATATTTCGCCCACAACACAAAGGGTACGGACATTTTTTACACGACGCCAGTCAATGCTGTCAACGATCTGCATTGCACCTTTATAATCCTGGCCTTCAACCAGTTTATTGATCTCTCCCAGTTTGACGCGAAACTCCTCTTTATCCAAAATATTCACCAACTTTCCATAATCAGAATCAGTTTAACATATGCCTACGGCCTTGTCAAAACCCTTTAGGCATATAAACGTGCCCTTTTACCACCTGAAAAACCTTATTGATTTCAAACTGATGACTGATAAAATCATCCAGGCCTGTACAGGTAATAAGTGTCTGTATATCATGTATACTTTTCAGCAGATAAGTCTGCCTGTTGCTGTCCAGTTCCGAAAGCACATCATCAAGAAGAAGCACGGGGGTATCTTTGATCTTTTTTTTGACCAGATATGATTTCTGAAAGCTTCAGGGAAAGTGCTGCTGTTCTCTGCTGCCCCTGTGAACCATACTTTCTGATATCAATTCCATTTACTTTCACACAGAAATCATCTCTGTGAGGTCCCACCGAAGTCAGCTTCATCCGAAGATCCCTGTCTCTGTTCAAAACCAGCTTCTGCTCAAACTCCCCGGCAGTCACATTTGGCTCATACAGGATCTCCAGATCCTCCAGGCCGCCTGTCAGACCCTTATGGAGCCTTTTGCGATCTCATTCAGTTCCTCAACAAATTCCTCTCTTTTATCAATGATCTTTTTGCCATAGCCGACCATCTGTGCATCCCATATATCCAGCGTATCCTTCAGTCCGGGGTTCGCATAACAGTCTTTGAGAAGACGGTTTCTCTGGTTCACAATGTGATTGTAGCCGGCCAGCTCTGTGATATAAACACCATCCAGCTGACAAAGCTCCGAATCCAGAAAACGCCTTCTCTCTCCTGGTCCATTCTTGATAATATTAAGATCCTCCGGAGAAAAAAACACAAGATTTACCACGCCCATAAGCTCCCTTGCCTTGCGGATCGGCAACCCGTTAATGGCAACTCCTTTTGCTTTATTTTTCCGGAGGTGCATGTCTATTTTGTATGAAAAATCACCCTTTTTTACCATCATTCGGATGTGGGATTCCTCATTCTCAAAACGGATCATCTCCCGATCCTTGCTTCCCTTGTGGGATTTACTTGTCCCGGCCAGATAAACAGCTTCCAGAATGTTGGTTTTTCCCTGGGCATTGTCGCCGTAGAGAATATTGGTTCCCTGATTAAAATTCATCTCCAGCGACTCATAATTCCTGAAATTATTCAATCTGATGGATTCAATGTACATTCCTTCACCCGATCACATAAATATCTTTTCCATCGTAGGAAATAGTATCTCCCGGATGGATCTTGCGGCCACGGCGGTTTTCAACCTCACCGTTCACCAGAACAAGGCCGTCGTTGATCGCATATTTCGCCTCAACACCATCTTCCACAACGCCTGCCAGCTTCAGTGCCTGGCCAAGTTGATAAATTCATCTTTAATTCTGATTTCCAATTTTTTTTCCTCTCAAAATAACAGACAGACATTCAGGATCTGTCCTGCTACGAATTACCGCCGGCAAAAAAATCTTTATTTTGCCCACATGGGGGAGTTTTTAACTACCTCTTTCGGATTCTCTCAAAAAGGTGGTAGTTTTAAAATACCACCTGCCAGCTATATTTCCAGTTACATACTCTTAGCAAAGCTTTTTATATGTGCGTGGCTCGCGGACATCCACTGCCGGCCACGCAGTTTTTACCCATATGCACTCCATCTGTTGTTTCGTTTGTGCATTGTATTTTGCAAATACTATCTCCCCTGATTCTGGTTGATGTTTACCGGAAGGATCAGATAAGTATAATTCTCTTCATCATCACGGATAAAGCAAGGAGCTTTAGGGTTTACAAGATAAATGGTAACAGTTTCATCATCAATAACACGAAGTGCATCGATCAGGAATTTCGGGTTAAAGCCGATCATAATGTCTTTACCCTCTTTCTCAATATCGATCTCTTCATTCATGGAACCCATTGCAGAATCAATGCGCAGCTCCATATTATCATCTGTGATATTGATAATGATTGGTTTTTTATCAACTTCCCGGACAAGAAGTGTCGCACGGTCGATACAATCCAGGAACTCTTTTTTGTTAATTTTCAGTTTTGTCTCATAATCGCTTGAAAGCATCTGGTCAATTCTGAAATATTCCCCTTCAATCAGTCTGGAAACTACCATAGTCTGGTCAAATTCGAACAGAATGTGGTTTTTTGTAAAGTAAATACTTACCTGGTCATCCACTTCTCCGGACAGAATCTTACTCACTTCACTTAAAGTTTTTCCCGGAACTACCACCTTACGGTCAGAATATTCTCTCTTAAGCGGCATTTTTCGAATCGCAATACGATGGCCATCCAGAGAAACTACTTTCAGACAGTTATCCCTGATCTCAAAAAGTTCACCTGTCATCAGTTTATTGTTCTCATTTACAGCAATAGAAAAAATGGTCTGTCTGATCATTTCTTTCAAAGTATACTGGGAAATTGTAAGTGGTTCATCTTTTTCGATCATAGGTAAATAAGCAAAATCTTCTCCTGATTTGCCAGGAATGTTGAATTTTGCTTTTTCACAGGTGATAGTTGCTGCATATTTGTCGTCTGTTTTGATAGTGATGTCATTATCTGGAAGTCGTCTGATAATTTCATAAAAAATCTTTGCATCAAGAGCAACTTTTCCTTTTTCTTCAATAATACCATCAACTATTGTTTCAATTCCCAGTTCCATGTCATTGGTGGTAAATTTGATCTGGTTGGTTGTTGCATCCATAAGAATACATTCAAGTATTGGCATGGTGGTTTTTGATGGAACTGCTTTAAGTGAAATACTTACACTTTTTAACAGACTGGATTTGGAGCAGATAATTTTCATAATGTGTATAACTCCTTTTTTGGATAAATTGTGGTTTTTATAAATATATTTATAGAAAAATTCGTCGTAACCGCCGTAGGGGGCCAAATTTTGTGAAAAACTCCCGCAGGCCTGTTAGTTACAAGGTTTTTCGGGTGGGATAACTTTGTGTATAAGTGGTAGTTTCGGATGTGAATAAACCGGGGATAAAATTACCGCCGATTTTGCAAAAAGTTGTACACATTCTTCCACATGCAATCAACACGTTATACACCAGTAATGTGGAAAACTTCCCTAACCTTGTGGATTAATCTTCTTTTTCAATATATCAATGGTATTTTTTAAGTTATCATCGTTCTGCAATTCATTTTCAATCTTTTCAATACCGTGCATAACCGTTGTGTGGTCACGGTTTCCAAGTGCTTTTCCGATATTTTTCAAAGGAGTGGAGATAATTTCACGGCAGAGATACATGGCAACCTGGCGCGGCATAACGATTTTTGAGTTTCGTTTATTTCCGCTTAAGTCAGCAGGAGTAACTCCGTAATGTTCGGAAACAACGGAGATGATATATTCTGGTGTGATCACTTTTTTTTCATCTGGAGAAATAATATCCTTCAGTGCCTGTTTGGCAAGCTCCAGAGTAACTTCTTTTTTCTCAAGTTTGGCTCCTGCCATAACCTTATTAAAGGCACCCTCCAGCTCTCGAATATTGGATTTGATATTAGTTGCAATGTATTTGATAACATCTTCGCTGATGCTGTAACCGTTCATCTCCTCATTCTTGTGAAGGATCGCCATTCTTGTTTCATAATCTGGCAGTGTAATATCTGCGATCAGTCCCCATTCGAATCTTGAACGGAATCTTTCTTCCAGGATTTCCATGTCTTTCGGTGGTTTATCTGAAGATATGATGATCTGCTTCTTGGCACTGTGGAGACTGTTAAATGTATGGAAAAATTCTTCCTGTGTAGATTCCTTTCCTATAATAAACTGAATATCGTCAACGAGAAGAACATCAATATTTCTGTATTTTTCACGGAATTTACTCATTGCAGTGTTGTTTCCGTTTCGAATTGTTTCGATCAGTTCGTTGGTAAATTCCTCACTGGTTACATAGAGAACCCGGCTGTTTTCGTCGTGTTCCAGTATAAAATGAGCAATGGAATGCATAAGATGTGTTTTTCCGAGGCCGGCTCCGCCATAAATAAACAGTGGATTATAGGTATCTCCCGGAGATTCGGCAACTGCCAGGGCAGCAGCCTGGGCAAATTTGTTATTGCTTCCTACAACGAAGGTGTCGAAGGTGTATTTTGGATTTAAATGAGCTTCTTCGTAACGTGTATCGTGAACCTGTTTATCATAGGAAGTATTTTTTTCTGTTTTTTTGGGGAGATCTTTTTCCAGGACGAAGCGAACCTCGCATTCTTCCATGCCTGTCAGCACACAGATTGTAACCTGAAGCGGTATTTTATAACGTTTACTGATATAATTAACCCCAATCGCAGCCTGCTCAGAGGGAACAACCACTGTTATCAGCTTTCCGTCAACCTCATAAACTTTCAGTGGTTTAAGCCAGGTGTTAAAAGGGACATCATTCACCTCATATTCAGATTTGACAGTTTGCAGGATCTCCTCCCATTTTTCAATAACAGTGTTCATTTTTTCCTCCCATGAGTTTTATAATAACCCCAGCCTGCGGCTGGAGACAGATATCCTTTTATATATTACAATGAAAATGGGGTTTTCGCAATGGAAAACGTTGAGATTTTGGGGAAAACTATGTGGATAATTTTGGGGAAATTACGGTGGATGAGGGTGGAAAATAGTGTATAACTGGTAAATTGGTTTCCATAAGTTGACTCTATGTGGAAAATAGGAAGAATTTATGTGTATAAAATTATCCACTGTCAAAATACCGCAAATAAAAGGATTTTTTGAAGATAAGGTAAAAAAACAGCCTGAAAAAGTGGATAGTTTTGCTGGTAATCCACTAGTTATCCACAAGTTATCCACAAAATGTGGATAATATTACGTAAACCATAAGCATAATCCACATAAGTGGCGAAAATTAAAAATGCACAGCAGGCGGTATTTTTCAAACCCTTGATTTTATTGGGTTTTTTGCAATTTTTACTTGACGAAAAGGAGGTTTATTTATATAATTGAAACGATGTTCTGAATGATAAGTTATTTCATAACAATTAATTAAGAATAGATAAAGGAGGTGCTTTACCTATGAAGATGACATTTCAGCCAAAAAAGAGATCCAGAGCTAAAGTTCACGGCTTCAGAGCTCGCATGAGCACAAAGGGCGGACGTAAAGTATTAGCTGCAAGA
>ENA-OQHY01000340-OQHY01000340.1-human-gut-metagenome-genome-assembly--contig:-NODE-340-length-27043-cov-1.960172_pt1 | contig 27043 bp, 38 predicted proteins | sample MGYA00242570_ERZ504733 | MGnify/ENA primary metagenome ERZ504733 (study PRJEB26092, sample SAMD00036219) | human gut metagenome | host: Homo sapiens | study: EMG produced TPA metagenomics assembly of... | reverse complement strand
ATGCCGGGTGTCAGCTTTTGACGAAGAATGTCACCGAATCGGATATGGCGGCGGTTTTTATGACAAATATCTGGAAAAACATCCGGATCTGCATACGATTGCATTGCTTTTGAATTGCAGATGTACAGAGAACTGCCTTTTGAGGAACATGATATAAAACCGGAAAAAGTTATTACAGAAAAGCATATCTATCCATTGGAATCAGGTGAATGTTTTTTGTAATTTCTGATTAAGATATGAAAAAATATAATACTTAAAAGGAGTGAGCCAGAATGGCAAACGGATTACCTAGAGATCCCATGCTGTTACTCAGTGTGGTCAATACAAAACTAAGAGACTATTATCACAGCCTGGATGCTTTATGTGACGATATGAATGTCAATAAAGAAGAAATTATAAGTGCTTTGAAGTTGATTGATTATGCATATGATTCAGACATACAGCAATTTGTCTAGATTGCCATACATTCTGCAAAAAGCTGTTGTCTTCACTTTCTGTGAATGACTAATAATGAATAATACAAAGGAGCAAAGAGAATGCTTAATACTATGAATTACGATATAGATATTACAAAAGAACCGCCTGCGGATGATACTGCCCGTCAGTATTATTTTATCGAAAAAGCAAAAGCTTATGTACAACGCGAATCCGAAGAACTGGGACGTCCGCTGACATTCTGTGTCACAACATTCGGTTGTCAGATGAACGCCCGTGATTCCGAAAAACTCTGTGGAATCCTGGAAAAGATCGGTTATGTAGAAGCGACTGAAGATGAGGCTGACTTTATCATTTTCAACACCTGTACGGTAAGAGAGAACGCCAACATGCGTGTCTACGGACGTCTCGGACAGTTAAAACCAAGAAAGAAGAAAAATCCGCATATGATGATCGGTCTCTGCGGCTGTATGATGCAGGAACCGGAGGTTGTAGAAAAGTTGAAAACAAGTTACCGCTATGTGGATATTATCTTCGGAACACATAATATTTTCAAATTTGCCGAACTGATCGTGACACGGTTTGAATCACAACGTATGGTGATCGATATCTGGAAAGATACCGACAAGATTGTTGAAAACCTTCCGAATGACCGCAAATATTCCTTTAAATCCGGAGTAAATATCATGTTCGGATGCAATAATTTCTGCAGTTACTGTATCGTCCCATATGTACGTGGAAGAGAAAGAAGCCGTGACCCGGAGGCAATCATATCGGAAATCCGCCAGCTGGTTGCAGATGGTGTGGTTGAAGTCATGCTGCTTGGTCAGAACGTCAATTCATACGGAAAGAATCTGGAAAATCCGATTACGTTTGCCCAGCTTTTGGAAAAGATCGAGCAGATCGAAGGATTGGAGCGTATCCGTTTTATGACGTCTCATCCAAAGGATTTATCTGATGAACTCATTGAAGTTATGGGAAGATCCAAAAAGATCTGCAAACACCTGCATCTGCCGGTACAGTCCGGAAGCAGCAGGATCTTAAAGAAGATGAATCGTCATTATACAAAAGAGCAGTATCTGGAACTGGTAGAAAAAATCCGCAAGAATGTTCCGGATGTGTCTCTTACAACTGATATCATCGTTGGTTTCCCGGGAGAGACAGAAGAAGACTTCGAAGAAACTATGGATATTGTAAGAAAAGTGCGTTATGACAGCGTATTCACTTTCATCTATTCAAAACGTACCGGAACACCTGCCTCCGTGATGGAAGACCAGGTACCGGAAGATGTGGTCAAAAACCGTTTTGACCGACTGCTGAAAGAAGTACATACGATTGCGGCAGAAGTATGCGCTGTACATGAAGGAACCATTCAGACTGCTCTGATCGAATCGGTAAGTGAACACGACCCATCCATGGTAACAGGACGTTTAAGTAATAATCTGCTGGTACACATCAAAGGTGATAAGGGAATGATCGGACGGCTTGCCGATGTCAGACTGACGGAATGCAAAGGTTTCTATTATCTGGGAGAACTGGCAGAATAAATGTATTATAATTAACCATGAAAACGCTCAAACTATGTAATATCAACAAGATAGTGAGGGCGTTTTTGTATGAAAAAATCAGTGAGTATTTATTTTTGTGGGGGATCGGTGGCTGGATCTATTATACGCTGGAAATTCTTTTCCGTGGTTTTTCCCACTGGTCCATGTTCGTGCTGGGCGGGATCTGTATGATGTTTTTCTCCTATCAGGGACAGCAGGTACACTGGCAGGATGATTTTCTGCTGCAGGTATTCCGCTGCAGCATCTTTGTAACAGCAGCAGAATTCATTACAGGTATTATCGTAAATAAATGGTTTGCACTTCATGTATGGGATTACAGCTGTATGCCATTTCAGTTGTTTGGTCAGATATGTCTGCCGTACACCATGCTATTTACATGTCTCTGTGCAGCAGGGATCTATCTGAGTGCCAATATTCTTTATCTTCTGTATGATGAAGAAAAGCCTCAGTTTTTGAAAAAATCTATCCTTTTAAATTCAAAATATAAATGCTATAATGAAATGTAAAATTTAAATGATCAGAGGAGTAAAAAAAGTGGCAGAATTAACACCAATGATGCAGCAATATATGCAGACGAAAAAAGAATATCCGGACTGCATCCTCTTTTATAGATTGGGAGACTTTTATGAAATGTTCTTTGACGATGCGTTGACTGCATCCAAAGAACTGGAGATTACATTAACCGGAAAGAACTGCGGACTGAAAGAACGCGCACCAATGTGCGGTGTCCCGTATCACGCAGTGGACGGATATCTGAACAGACTGGTATCCAAAGGTTATAAAGTGGCCATCTGTGAACAGTTGGAAGATCCGGCTGCTGCAAAAGGAATTGTAAAAAGGGATGTTGTAAGAATCGTAACCCCCGGAACCAACCTGGACACGCAGGCACTGGATGAAACAAAGAATAATTATATCATGTGTATCGCTTACGCATCGGATCATTACGGTGTATCTGTCGCCGATGTATCAACCGGCGAGTACATGGTAACCGAGATTGAAAATTCTGAGAAATTGTTTGACGAGATCTATAAGTTCATGCCGTCAGAGCTGATCTGTAATGAAGCCTTTTATATGAGCGGTATGGATTTTGAATTGTTAAAAGAAAAGCTTGGAATTACCGTATATTCTCTGGATTCATGGTATTTCGACGATGCAGTCTGTGAACGTGTTTTGAAAGAACATTTCCATGCCGGTACGATTGAAGGACTGGGACTTACCGATTATGACTGCGGTGTAATTGCAGCCGGTGCACTCATGCAGTATTTGGTGGAGACACAAAAACGAGATTTATCACACATTTCCCACCTGACAATCTATGCTTCCGGAAAATATATGCTTTTGGACAGCTCAACCAGACGAAATCTGGAGCTGTGTGAAACACTGCGTGACAAACAGAAAAGAGGTTCCCTTCTGTGGGTGCTGGATAAGACGAAGACTGCCATGGGTGCAAGAACCCTGCGCAAATATATTGAACAGCCGTTGATTGACAAGAGCGCTATTGAAAAACGACTGGATGCTGTGGATGAATTAGTGAAAAATGCAATTTCCAGAGAGGAGATCCGGGAATACCTTTCACCGGTCTATGATCTGGAACGGCTTGTGTGCAGGATCACATATCAGTCTGCGAATCCAAGAGATCTGATCGCATTCCAAAGTTCTCTTGCAATGCTTCCGCATATAAAATATATCTTGAATGATATGCAGACACCTCTTTTAAAGGAATTGAATGAAGAACTGGATACGCTCGGAGATCTGTGCAAGCTGGTCAGTGATTCCATCAAAGAAGATCCACCGATCGCCATGAAAGAAGGCGGCATTATCAAAGACGGTTACAATGCAGAAGTGGACAAACTCCGCAACGCCAAATCTGACGGGAAAGACTGGCTGGCAAAGCTGGAAACAGAAGAACGTGAAAAGACCGGTATCAAAAACCTGCGTATTAAATATAACAAAGTATTCGGCTATTATCTGGAAGTTACCAATTCGTTCAAAAATCTGGTGCCGGATTATTACACAAGAAAACAGACGCTTGCCAATGCAGAGCGCTATATCATACCGGAATTAAAAGAGCTGGAAGATACGATTCTTGGTGCAGAAGATAAGTTGTATGCTCTTGAATACCAGCTTTATTCCGAGGTCAGAGATACTATCGGAAAAGAAGTTGTCCGCATCCAGAAGACGGCTAAAGCCATTGCAAAATTAGACGCATTTGCCTCTCTTGCACTGGTTGCAGAACAAAATAATTATGTCAGACCAAAGATGAATGACAAAGGACTCATTGATATCAAAGACGGCGTCATCCGGTAGTAGAAAAGATGATCTCCAATGACATGTTCATCTGTAACGATACATATCTGAATGACAAAAAGGAACGGATTTCCATTATTACGGGTCCGAATATGGCCGGTAAATCAACATACATGAGACAGACAGCCTGATTGTCCTGATGGCACAGATCGGTTCGTTTGTCCCTGCTTCTTCGGCAAATATCGGTGTGGTTGACCGTATCTTTACCCGTGTAGGTGCTTCAGATGACCTTGCAAGCGGACAGAGTACCTTCATGGTGGAGATGACAGAAGTGGCCAATATTCTCCGAAATGCGACGAATAAGAGCCTTCTGATCCTTGATGAGATCGGGCGCGGTACCAGTACCTTTGACGGTTTGAGTATTGCCTGGGCAGTGATTGAATATATCAGTAACAGCAAATTGTTAGGAGCAAAAACTTTATTTGCAACACATTATCATGAGCTGACTGAACTGGAAGGAAAAATTGAAAATGTTAACAATTACTGTATTGCCGTAAAGGAAAAAGGTGACGATATCATCTTCCTGCGTAAGATTGTCAAGGGCGGCGCGGATAAAAGTTACGGAATCCAGGTTGCAAGGCTTGCAGGTGTTCCGCAGTCAGTTACAGACAAGGGCAAAAGAGATCGTAGAAGAACTGGTACAGGCAGAATGTAACCGGTAAGATCAAAGAGATCGAAGTGCAGGGGCAGGAAGCAATCCAAAACCAAAAGGCAAAGCATTTTGATGAGGTAGATCTTGCCCAGATGTCACTTTTTGATACTGTAAAAGATGATGATGTCATCAAGGAGATCAAAGAACTGGATCTTGCCAATCTGACTCCGATCGATGCATTGAATACATTATATCAACTTCAGAACAAACTAAAAAACAGGTGGTAAACGATGAGTAAAATTCAGGTGTTAGACCCGATTACAATTGATAAGATTGCAGCAGGAGAAGTGATCGAACGACCGGCTTCTGTTGTAAAAGAGCTGGTGGAAAATGCCATTGATGCCGGTGCTACAGCAGTTGTCGTAGAGATTAAGGATGGCGGGATCTCGTTCATGCGTATTACAGACAATGGCTGCGGAATAGACCGAGAAGATGTACGCTCTGCGTTTTTGCGGCACTCAACGAGTAAGATCCGTTCTGTCGATGATCTGCTTCACATCGGTTCACTTGGATTCCGCGGAGAGGCACTTTCCAGTATCTCGGCAGTTGCACAGGTAGAACTGATCACAAAAACAAAAGATCAGACATTTGGCACGTTATACCGTATTGCAGGCGGCAAAGAAGAAACTCTGGAAGATACCGGTGCACCGATGGAACAACCTTTATCATACGGCAGTTGTTTTATAACACACCTGCCCGAAGGAAGTTTTTGAAAACACCGATGACCGAAGCGAGCCATGTCGGAGACTGATGACGCGACTTGCACTTTCTCATCCACACATTTCGTTTCAGTTTATTAATAACGGACAATCCAAATTACATACATCCGGTAACGGAAAGTTGAAAGATGTCATCTATCACATTTACGGACGCGAAATTGCTTCAAATCTTCTGCAAGCAGAATACGATACACCGGGACTTAAAATCACCGGATTTTTAGGAAAACCAATCATCTCCAGAGGAAACCGGAATTTTGAAAATTATTATGTGAATGGCCGGTATGCCAGAAACAGTATCATTTCCAGAGCCATCGAGGATGCATATAAGGATTTTACCATGCAGCATAAGTATCCGTTTGTGGTACTGCATATAGAGATTGACGGAGAACATGTAGATGTCAATGTACATCCGACGAAAATGGAACTACGCTTTAACAATCAACAGGAAGTCTATAACGCTATCTATTCGGCAGTTGATCAGGGACTTCACGAAAAAGAACTGATTCCGCATGTAGAGATGCCGGAACCAAAGCCTGCTGTCCAGTCTACACCGGAATCAAAGCCTGCCGTCCGATCTACACCGGAACCAAAGACAGCCGTCCGATCTGCTCCGGAACCAAAGACAGCCGTCCGATCTGCTCCGGAACATAATCTGGAATACTTCATGTCCAAAATGAAAGAACGGGTACTGGCAGAGCATGAAGAAAAGAAGAAAAAAGAAGAGACTGTAACAAAACAACCGGTAAATACGATACAAACTATTGCAGAAGAAAAAACACCTTACATGCAGAATACTGCCGTCAGACCGCAAATATCAACACAGACAACTGCGCCAGAACCACCAAAACAAATGGAACTTTTCGAAGATCATCTGCTTACCAGAGAGGCCATGCAGAAATATAAAGTAGTCGGTCAGGTATTCGAAACCTACTGGCTGGTAGAATACGATAACAGTCTGTATATTATCGATCAGCATGCAGCGCATGAACGGGTTCTGTATGAAAAAACTCTGAAATCTATGCAAACCAGGGAATTCACCTCGCAGATGATCAGTCCGCCGATTGTATTGAATTTAAGTATGCGGGAAGCAGAATTGCTGAACACTTATATGGACCGGTTTACAAGGATAGGGTTCGAGATTGAAGAGTTCGGACAGGACTCTTATGCAGTCCGTGCTGTTCCGGATAATCTGTTCAGTATTGCGAAAAAAGAACTGCTGATCCAGATGCTGGACAGCCTTTCGGATGAGATTGCCCGCAATCAGTCTCCAGATCTCATTGATGAAAAGATTGCTTCGATGTCATGCAAGGCTGCCGTAAAAGGAAATATGAAATTATCTGTGCAGGAAGTTGATGCGTTGATCGGTGAACTGTTATCATTGGACAACCCCTATCATTGCCCGCATGGAAGACCAACCATTATCGCAATGACAAAGAGAGAATTAGAAAAGAAATTCAAGAGGATCGTATAAAATGAAGAAGAAACCACTAGTAGTACTAACAGGGCCTACGGCCGTCGGGAAGACAAAAGCTTCGATCGGACTAGCAAAAGCGATTGGCGGGGAGATTATTTCTGCCGATTCCATGCAAGTATACGAGTACATGGATATTGGTTCTGCCAAGATACGCCCGGAAGAGATGCAGGGTGTTCCTCATTATCTGATAGACGATTTGAAACCATGGGATGAATTCCATGTCGTCCGATTTCAACAGATGGCTAAAAATGCAATGGAACAGATTTATGCCAACGGACATATTCCAATCGTTGTCGGCGGAACAGGATTCTATATCCAGGCATTATTGTACGACATTGATTTCACCAGTACCGCCCAGGATGACACTTACCGGGCAGAGCTGGAAAATCTTGTAAAGGAAAAGGGGGCAGCATACCTGCATAATATGCTGCGAAAAGTTGATCCCAAATCCGCAGAAGATATTCATGCCAATAATGTGAAACGAGTGATCCGTGCGCTGGAATATTACCGTCAGACCGGGCAGAAAATGTCAGAACACAACGAAGAGGAACGTCGGAAAGAATCCCCGTATGAATTCGTCTATTTTGTTCTGAATGCGCCAAGAGAGCAGCTGTATGCAAGAATTGACAGACGTGTAGACCAGATGATAGAAGAGGGACTCGTTGACGAAGTAAAACATTTGAAAGAACTTGGCTGTACGAAAGAGATGGTTTCCATGCAGGGACTCGGTTATAAAGAAATCCTGGCATATCTTGACGGAGAATGTGATCTGGACACAGCTGTCTATACCATCAAGCGTGACACCAGACATTTTGCCAAACGGCAGCTCACCTGGTTCCGGCGCGAACGTCAGGTGACGTGGATTCAGAAAGAAAGTGTATGATTATGATGAAGACAGGATCCTAAAGGCAATGCTCTCGCATCTGGAGGGAAGAATATGCTGAAGAAAAAGTTAAGAGGAAAATCCAAATTTTTGAGAAAAATGAATGAACTGATGGAAATATATTCACGTAATCAGGACACTGCTTTTGCTTACCGCGAACTGCTCGGCCTGGAATCCATGATCCGGTACGAAGGCGAGCAGGCAATGTTTGATCTTAATAAAGCTTCTCTTTTATATGACATGGGAAGGTACCGTGAAGCAGAAACGGTTCTGAAACAGATTCCATCCATTAATCCAACATTTGATGCTATGTGTGAATCCCTGCGTTTCAAGCTGCTGGAAGTCCGGTGATTTTCTCAAAATATTTACGACAAATCAAAATAAAAAATCAGAAAGAAGGATAAATATAGATTATGACACCGATCAACACAATTTATAGCGAAATGGGCATCCGTGAAACAGTCCTTTCGTTCGGAAATACAATAGAAAAAGACCTGAAAAAAACGTTTTGAAAAAATTGATGAGATTGCCGAATACAATCAGTTAAAAGTAGTAAAAGCAATGCAGGATAACCGCGTCAGCGCAGGATGTTTTAACTATGCCAGCGGTTATGGTTATGATGACCAGGGAAGAGATACCCTCGAAAAAGTATATGCATCTATTTTCCATACCGAAAGCGCTCTGGTACGTCCGCAGATCACTTGCGGAACACATGCACTGGCACTGGCTCTTGCAGCAAACCTAAGACCGGGTGATGAGCTTCTGGCACCTGCCGGAAAACCATATGATACGCTGGAAGAAGTCATCGGTATCCGCCCGTCAAATGGATCCCTTGCAGAATATGGCATTACTTACTCTCAGGTAGATCTTCTGGAAGACGGAACCTTTGATTACGAAAATATCGAAAAAGCAATCAACGAGAAAACAAAGATGGTTGCAATCCAGCGTTCCAAAGGCTATCAGACACGACCGAGCTTTTCGGTTGAGCAGATCGGCGAGCTGATCGCATTTGTCAAACGGCTCAAACCGGATCTGATCTGTATGGTGGACAACTGTTACGGTGAGTTTGTCGAAACGATCGAACCAAGTGATGTCGGTGCAGATATGACGGTCGGCTCACTGATCAAGAACCCCGGCGGGGGACTTGCCCCGATCGGCGGGTATATTGCGGGTCGCGAAGATCTGATCGATGCATGCGGATACCGACTGACTTCCCCGGGCCTCGGAAGAGAGGTTGGTGCATCTCTTGGTATCATGAAAGATTTTTACCAAGGATTATTCCTTGCCCCGACAGTGGCAGCAGCTGCACTAAAAGGTGCGATCTTTGCAGCTAATATTTATGAAAAACTGGGGTTCCCTGTTATTCCAAACAGCACAGAAAGCAGACACGATATCATTCAGGCTGTAGAATTTGGAATTCCGGAAGGCGTCATTGAGTTCTGCAAAGGAATTCAGGCAGCAGCACCGGTCGATTCCTATGTAACTCCGGAACCATGGCCGATGCCGGGATATGATTCTGACGTTATCATGCAGCAGGTGCTTTCGTTCAGGGATCATCCATCGAATTGAGCGCAGACGGACCGATCAAACCGCCGTATGCCGTATATTTTCAGGGAGGTCTCACCTGGCCGCATGCAAGCTTGGAATACTGATGTCATTAGAGTATCTGGTACGTGCCGGAATTGTAACTTTGTAACCCTCAATATATATAATTATTGCAATATTTGGAAGAATAGATATGAAGAAAATAGCAATCATTGGCGGCGGTGCTTCCGGTCTTGTGGCGGCAATTGCAGCCGCAAGGACGAACCCCGCAGGCACAGATCCTGATATACGAAAAGAAAGACAGCGCAGGCAAAAAAATCCTTGCAACCGGAAACGGGAGATGCAACCTGACAAACAAAGATATGAACGCCTCTTATTTTCACAGCGACAATCTTTCCGTTGTAGAAGAAGTATTACAGAAATTCGGCTATGAAGACACCATTGCATTTTTCACATCTCTTGGGCTCCTGACAAAGGCAAGAGGAAATTACGTCTATCCTTATTCCGACCAGGCTTCCACCGTTCTTGATTTGTTGAAATCAGACTGGATCGTCTGCATGTAAAAATAACCACTGATATGACGGTGACGGGTATTAGCCCAACATCTCATGGTTTTACGGTCCTGACAGATCATCAAAAGCAAAAAGGCAGATGCTGTAATCCTTGCCTGCGGCGGGAAAGCGAATTCCAAGCTCGGATCCGACGGAAGTGGTTATGCACTTGCAAAGCAGCTCGGACATACGATGGTTCCGGTCGTACCTGCTCTGGTTCAATTAAAAGTAAAGAATCATCCGTTTGCCAAAGCCGCGGGGTCCGTACGGATGCTGTCGTAACTGCAATATGCCATGGACAACCGACAGCTTCCGATCACGGGGAATTACAGATTACGGCTTACGGCATTTCCGGAATACCGGTTTTCCAGATCAGCCGCTATATTGCCAAATCTCTGTATTTAAAACAGGATGCAAAAGTGAACATTGATTTCCTGCCCGCTTTTACGGAAGAGGCATTTTTTGAGTTCTTGCTGAAACGTAGAAACGGAAGAGAGCAGATGACCTGCGCAGATTATCTTCTTGGAATCTTTCACCAGAAGCTGATCCCAAGATTTTTAGAGCAGGCACGCATCCGGATGCATACACTGACAGGTGATCTGTCGGATACACAGATAAAAAGTCTTGTTCAGGTAGTTAAGAATAACGTAGTAACAATTGATACCACTAATGGTTTTGATAATGCACAAGTCTGTGCCGGCGGAATCTCAACAGAAGAAATCACTCCCGACACTATGGAATCCCGTTATGTCCGGCACCTTTATCTTGCCGGGGAATTGCTGGATGTGGACGGCATCTGCGGAGGGTACAATCTGCAATGGGCCTGGGCGACCGGTTATCTTGCCGGAACTGCTGCTGCAAACGATATATCATCAGATAGATGACAAACTGTAAAGGAGTAAAAACATATGATTCGGATCAACCAGATGAAACTGAACATTGAACATACATCAGACGATTTTGAACGCAAGATTTTAAAAACACTTTGCATAAAAAAAGAGGAACTTCAGGCTTTCAAATCCGCAAACAGTCGATCGATGCCAGAAAAAAGCCTGTTCTTTATTATGTCTATTCTGTAGATGTCCAGGTAAGAGATGAAGCAAAAGTTAAGAAAACGGTCAAAAATAATCAGATACAGTTCCAGGTTAAGCCGGACAGCTACCATTTTGAAGTAAAAGGGACAAAGGAACTGACACACCGGCCGGTCATTATCGGAACAGGTCCTGCCGGACTGTTCTGTGGTTATATGCTCGCTGCGCACGGATATCAGCCAATTCTTCTGGAACGCGGAGCCGATGTAGATCAGCGTACAAAAGATGTGGAAGCATTCTGGGAAAACGGGCGGCTGAATCTTTCATCAAATGTTCAGTTCGGTGAGGGTGGCGCCGGAACATTTTTCTGACGGAAAACTGAACACTCTGGTAAAAGACAAATTCGGACGCAACCATGAAGTACTACGTATCTTTGCCGAACACGGTGCTCCGGAATCCATCACCTACGAGAGCAAACCTCATATCGGTACCGATGTGCTCTCTGCAGTTGTAAAAGAAATGCGGAAATATATCTGTGCTCATGGTGGAGAAGTACGGTTTCACTCACAAGTCACTGATATTCAGACACATTCCGACAACGGTCAAAAGATTCTCCGCAAACTTAAAATCTACGATTCGCAAAAGAAGGAAACATATCTGCTCGATACAGATCTTGCAGTTTTTGCCATTGGTCACAGTGCACGGGATACTTTTTCCATGTTATATCAGCATGGCCTTCCAATGCACCGAAGGCATTTGCTGTTGGTGTACGAATCGAGCATCCGCAGGAAATGATCAATCAGGATCAATACGGTAAGAATTATCCTTCCTTTCTTCCGGCAGCACCGTATAAACTGACCGCTAACCTCGATAATGGAAGAGGCGTATATACCTTCTGTATGTGTCCGGGCGGATATGTCGTAAATGCTTCTTCCGAAGAACACCGGCTTGCCGTTAACGGAATGAGTTACAGCCGCCGGGATAGCCAAAATGCCAATACTGCAGTGATCGTTACTGTTTCACCCGATGATTTTGGAAGTGATCATCCGCTCGCTGGTGTCGAATTCCAGAGAAAGCTTGAAGAAGCGGCATATCTCGAGGGAAACGGCAAAGTTCCGGTACAGTTATTTGGGGATTTCTGTGAAAACAGACCTTCCGTGCAGCTGGGTACAGTCACTCCGCATATAAAAGGTATGTATCAGCTTGCAAACGTCAGAAATATTTTTCCGGAATTCATTGCAGAGTCGCTGACAGAAGGAATTCAGATCTTTGACCACAAGCTTCCCGGATATGCGCGGTGCGATGCCGTCATCTCGGGAGTAGAAAGCCGGACTTCTTCGCCTGTACGACTTATAAGAGACCAATCCCTTCAGAGCGAAATCCGCGGGATCTATCCTGCGGCGAAGGCGCAGGCTATGCAGGCGGGATTACCTCTGCGGCTATGGACGGAATCAAAGCAGCCGAAATGATTGCTTCCGTTTATCATCCGTTCAAGATGGAATCTTAATTTTTATCTAATCTGATCATTTTATGTAAAAGAATGAAAAGAAGTTTAAGAATTTTTTAATATCATAAACCTATACACTTTTTCTGAAATGTGATAAAATGTATTGATGTTTTTTAGATAGGAAAAACGAGGAGGAGTACATAATGAAAGGTGCAGGAAGTAAAAACGCCTGGGCTTTATTTCTGCTTCTGCTGGCAGGAGTAGTTCTTGGTGGCTTTATTGGTGAACTGGCAAAAGGGGTGCCGGCTTTATCCTGGCTGGGCTATGGACAATCTTTCGGGATAGACGATCCGATCGTTCTGAATCTCGGAGTAATGGTCATAACATTTGGTCTATCGATAAAGATAACCATGGCAAGTATCATTGGCGTGATTCTTTCCATTATCATATATCGTTTCTTATAATTTACAGAATCTGTCTTTTGACTGAGTCTGTAAAAATGTCGTGCGAATCTAAAGAATAATATGAATCAATCAAATACCATAAGAGAAATGCCGAGAGACGAGCGGCCATATGAAAAGTGTTCCCGTCTCGGAGCCGAACATTTAAGTGACGTTGAATTGCTGGCAGTGCTGTTACGAACCGGTACCCGCGGTGAAAATGCATTGGAACTTGCAGGAAGAATTCTTTATCATGCCGGCGGAATCGGCATTCTCGGAATTCATCAGTTTAACGCTGAACGTCTGAAGCAGATCAAAGGGATTGGCAACGTAAAAGCAATTCAGATATCATGTATATCTGAACTTGCAAAAAGGCTTGCAAAAGCGTCTTATCAGGATACAGTATGTTTTACCGATCCAAAACGATTGCGCAATATTATATGGAAGATTTAAGACATGAGAAACAGGAACATATGAAATTATTAATGTTAAACTCGAAGGCAAAGCTGCTTGGCGAAACTACCATTTCCAAAGGGACTGTGAATGCATCCCTGGTCACGCCAAGAGAGCTTTTATAGAAGCATTGCAGAAAAATGCAGTATCCATTATCATCTTACACAATCATCCAAGCGGAGATCCGTCTCCAAGCCGGGAAGATATGCTGACAACAAAAAGGATTCAGGATGCAGGTGCATTAATTGGAATTGAGCTGTTAGACCATATCATAATTGGCAATAATTGTTATATAAGTTTTCGTGAAGAGGGAATGCTGTAAAATTCTGCAACCAAGATAGAAGGATTCTGTCAGATGGCAAGAAATGTATACGGACTGGATCTTGGGTCTTATGACATCAAGGTCTATGATAAGAAAAAAGACACAATCTGGAAAGAGAAGAACGTGATCGCATTTAAAGACAATCGTGACCGTGATATTTTTGCGGTTGGTGATGATGCATTTAGTATGTATGGGAAAGCTCCCTCAAACATCGAGATCACATTTCCGATGAAAGAGGGCGTTATTTCCAGATTTAACGACATGCAGTTTCTTCTTCAGAACTTATTAAAAAGAGGAAGACAGTTTTCCCGTGGTTCTGAATATGTAATTGCTGTTCCAACAGACGTTACCGAAGTAGAAAAGAAGGCGTTCTTTGATCTTGTGATCCATTCAACAGCCAAAGCAAAAGAAGTAAATATCGTAGAACGTTCGATTGCCGATGCAGTCGGATTAAATCTGGATATTCAGAATACAAAAGGAATCATGATCGCGAATTTCGGTGGTGAAACTACCGAACTGTCTGTACTGGCCGGAGGCGGAATGGTACTGAACCGTCTCGTAAAAGTAGGCGGGCATACGTTTGATCAGGGGATTATCAATCTTGTAAAGCACAGTCACGACTTCCTGATCGGTCGGCAGACTGCTGAAGTACTGAGACGGAATTTCAATGTCTTTACCGGAGATTCTGATTCTATCTTATCGGTAGCCGGCAGAGACTGATCACAGGTGTACCGATGCGGAAGCCGGTTTCTATCATGCTGATCCGTGCTGCAATGAAAGATCCGTTACTGGAATGCGTCAAAGCCATCCATTCTCTTCTTGATAGAACACCTCCGGAAGTCCGCAAAGCAATCTATGAGAATGGTATTTTCCTCACTGGCGGACTTGCAAATATGCCCGGTCTTGAAATTTATATCGAACAGATGGTAGGCATCAAGTCAAGAACTGCCTTGGAACCGGATACCTGTGCAGTCAATGGCCTGAAACGTATTATTATGTCGAAAGATTAAGAAAACTGACATTTTCAATGATAGAAGATAATTATAGGTGGATGAGATAATGAAGACAAAAAATCAATCTTCCCTTCCAAGTAAATACTGGCTGATCATCGTAATCGTCATCTGCGTCATCCTGATGGGTGTGGAACGTATTACCGGAGGGAACGGACCAATCAGTTTCGTTGCAAACTATACAGTCATTCCTATGCAGAAAGGGATCGGATATGTTGGAGCTATATGAGCGATCTTTCCGATAACTTTGAAACACTACAGGACATGAAAAAAGAAAACAGAAAATTACAGTCCAAAGTAAGAATGACCTTACGATCGACAACACGCGACTACGCCAGGATCAATATGAACTGGAGAGGCTGAGAGAATTATATAAACTGGATGAAAATTATTCTGATTACAAAAAAGTAGGTGCACACGTCATTTCCAATAACGGCTCCAACTGGTTCAGTGATTTTACGATCGACAAAGGAAAGAAGGACGGCATTAAAAAGAATTGCAATGTTCTCGCCGGAAGCGGACTGGTCGGAATTGTAACGGAGGTTGGTCCGCATTATGCGAGAGTACGTTCCATTATTGACGACGAAAGTAATATCAGTGCAATGCTCCTTTCAACTTCCGACACCTGCGTAGTCAGAGGAGACTTGAAACAGATGGAAAACGGCAGGATCCGTTTTGAAAAACTTGCCAATAATGATAATAAGATTGAAGTCGGAGAACAGGTTGTTACATCTCATGTCAGTGACCGGTTCCTTCAGGGACTTTTTGTCGGATACGTCAGTGAAGTGAAAGTGGATTCTAATAACCTGACCCGGTCCGGATATATTACACCTGCTGTAGATTTCAATAAACTGCAGGAGGTTCTCGTTATTACCACAACGAAAGACGACCTGATCAAACAAGAATCCGCAAATACAAAGGGAGAGTAATTCATGAAACGAAAGTTGATTACATTTTGTATTATCATCATATGCTTTTTAATGGAATGCACCATCTTCCACCGATTGTCTTTTGCATCCATCAAACCGAACCTGCTGATTATCATCACTTCATCGTTCGGATTTATGCGTGGAAAGAAAGAGGGGCTTGCCGTAGGATTCCTTTCCGGCTTTTTGACGGATGTATTCTGGGGGAATACACTTGGATTCTATACGTTACTTTTCTCGGTGATTGGATATCTGAACGGATCATTCCGAAGACTTTTTTATGATGATGACATTAAACTTCCAATCGCACTGATCGCAGTCAGCGAATTGATCTATGGTTTAGTTACATACTTCTGTATGTATCTTTTGCGGGGGGATTTTGCTTTTGAAGCATACCTGAGACAGATCATTATGCCCGAGCTTGTATATACAATTCTGGTCACACTGATTCTGTATCAGATCATATTACACATTAACAAGAAACTGGAAGCAGAAGAGCAAAGGAGTGCAAGTAAATTTGTATAGTTTATGGGAACGGATCAAATCCGGCATTGCAGAATTCGTACAATCTCGAATATTCGTGCTGATCATTGTCTTTTGTATTACATCGGCAATTCTGTACAGCGGATATTTTATCTTCAGATTGTAAAAGGACAAGAATACCTTGACGATTATAAACTGCAGATTCAGAAAACAAAAGAGATTCAGGGAACCCGTGGTAATATATATGACCGTAATGGCAACCTACTGGCTTATAATGAACTGGCATACTCTGTCACAATTGAAGACAATGGTTCTTATGACAGTATTGCACAGCAGAATAAAGTTTTAAACAAGACGATTTCTTCTGTTATTAAAATGGTAGAATCCAATGGTGATACCGTGATCAATAACTTTGGAATCATTTTGGACAGTAATAATATGTATCAGTTTGTTGCACAGAATGAAACGCAGAAATTACGTTTTATCGCTGATGTATATGGTAAATCTACAATTGATAAGCTTTCCAAGAAACAGAAAGAGACTACTGCCGATGACTGATTCATTATCTGTGTACAAATAAGCAGAAATTTGGTATTGATGAAAAATCTATGGACAAGTCCATGGTATTAAAACTGATCAATATCCGTTATCAGATCTGGCTGAACAGTTATCAGAAATATATTTCAACTACAATTGCCGAAGATGTCAGTGATGCAACAGTCGCAGACATCATGGAAAATCTGGACAAATTGTCCGGTATCAATGTAGAAGAAGAGTCACTGAGAAAATATGCTGACAGTAACTGTTTTGCAAACATTATAGGATATACCGGTCAGATTTCCCAGGAAGAGTATGACGCATTAAGTGATGCAGATCAGGAAAGATACAACAAAACCGATACTGTCGGTAAAGCTGGTCTGGAAAAGGCACTGGATTCCCAGCTTCAGGGGAAAAAGGGAAATGAGAAACTTTATGTTAATAATGTCGGAAAAGTAATCAAAACAGTAAAGGCACAAAGCCCAAAGCCGGAAATGATCTGTATCTGACGATCGATGCTAATCTTCAAAAAGCTGCATATAACATTCTGGAACAGGAACTTGCGGGCGTTCTGCTTGCCAAAATACAAAACAATCTGGATTTTGACCGGAATAAAGTCGAAGACGGAAGTGACGTTATCATTCCGATTGGTGATGTATATAACGCTATGATCAACAATGACGTACTTGATATGACGCATTTTACAGATGCAAATGCCGGTGAAGCCGAAAAAGAGGTTGCATCTGCATTCGCCGTAAGAAAAGAAGAAGTGAAGAATTCTCTTACGAAAATATTCAGCGATTCCAATGCAGCAGCATATAAAGATCAGCCGAAAGAAATACAGGCGTACCTCACCTATCTGGTATCGGATGTGCTGACAAACGGAACAGGTGTAGTAATGTCAAAATCCATCAATACCAAAGATGATACTTATAAAGCTGGAAAGATGATGAATCTATTAATGTATATAGCTATCTGAATTATGCTATTTCAAAGAACTGGATAGATACTTCACTATTGAAAGATTATATAAAATCAAATGAACAGTATTCTGATTCCAGTGAAGTATATCAGGGAATTATTAATTATATTTTGGATTATGTTGATTCAGACAATAGTTTTGACAAACTGATCTACCGCTATATGATAAAATCCGGAACAATTACCGGCAGGCAGGTATGCATGATGCTCTATGAACAGGGAATACTGGATCAGGATGATGAGCAGTATAACGGTCTGAAAGCAGGAAATGTCGGTTCATATGACTTTATGCGGAGTAAAATCCAGTCTTTGGAGATTACACCCGGACAGTTAGGACTGGAGCCTTGTACCGGTTCATTGGTTGCAACAGATCCGAACACCGGTGAAGTACTTGCATGCGTCTCTTATCCCGGATATGACAACAACCGTCTTGCAAATACCATGGATTCTGATTACTACAGCAAACTGCTTACCAATCAGTCCCGTCCATTCTACAACAATGCAACACAGGAAAAGACAGCACCTGGTTCCACTTACAAACCATTATCTGCAATTGCCGGTCTGACCGAAGGTGTCATTGACGTTAACACATATCTTCCATGTGCCGGAGTATATAAGAAAGTCACACCGAATCCAAAATGCTGGATTTACCCGTCATCACATGGTAACCTGAATGTATCACAGGGTATTCAGCATTCTTGTAATGACTTTTTCTATGAAGTCGGTTACAGACTGGGGCTCAATAATGCCGGTGATTCAAAGCTGGACAGTGATACCTCAGATGGAAAGAGTACACAGAATTATTATTCAAGCGAACGTGGTATTGCAAAACTTCAAAAATATGCGGAAGAATTCGGTCTTGGAGATACTTCGGGTATGGAAATTCCTGAATCTGACCCGCAGATATCCGATGACAACTCTGTATTATCTGCTATCGGACAGGGTACCAACAACTATACTACCAGTCAGCTTGCAAGATATATCACAGCAGTTGCAAATGATGGAACCGTATACAACTTAAGTCTTTTAGATAAGGTTACAAGCCCTAAAGGGAAAACGATCAAAGACTATACTCCTGAAGTGAAAAATAAAGTTACCGATGTGTCCGCCTCTACATGGCAGGCAGTCCATGAAGGTATGAGAGCAGTTGTAACTTCAGAACATAAAGATATTTTTACGAAATTAAATTCGAGTGGTATTGCATTATCCGGTAAAACCGGAACTGCACAGCAAAGTCAGACTCATCCAGACCACGGTCTGTTTGTAGGATTTGCTCCTAGTGACAGCCCACAGATTGCATTTGCAATCCGTATTGCCAACGGTACAGTTCGACATTTGCAGCTGAAGTCGGTAATGATGTCATGGAGTACTACTATAAAGTCACACCGGAAAATGAATTGATCACGGGATCTGCATCAGATATTGGTACCGGATCAAATGGTGGAGATTAAAGAAAGGATGATTCTATGTGAAAGACCAGGTGCTCATCAAGAGTAACAAATACGGCATCACTATTTATTTTGATTCAGACATTTCATTCGAGGAACTTCTGGAAGTCGTAAAAAAGAAATTCCAATCTGCTTCCAGGTTCTTTGCTCACGCAAAAATGGCTGTGGAATATGAAGGCCGTTCTTTCACAGAAGATGAAGAGCGGCAGCTGACAAGAGAAATTGAATCAGCTGCCAATATCGAAATACTTTGTATCATTGAAAAAAATACTGTTACAGAACAAGTCCATAAAAAAATGCTGGACGAAAGCCTTGAAGCCATCCATGAAAAAGACGGGCAGTTCTATAAGGGTACATTAAGAGGAAGGCAGGTTCTTGAGTCCGAACAGAGCATTGTGATCATAGGTGATATCGAAGAAGGTGCTACCGTTGCATCCAAAGGAAATGTAATTGTAACCGGTACCATATACGGTACGGTGATCGCAGGTGCCTCCGGACGCAGAGATGTTGTCATAGCAGCTCTCCGTATGCAGTCGAAAAAACTGCGGATAGGAGAAGTAAAAGTAAAACCAGTTATAGGAGGAAGTTATTCATGGGCGAAGTTATCGTAATTACATCAGGAAAAGGTGGAGTTGGAAAGACGACTACAACTGCAAATGTAGGAGCAGGTTTATCGAAGCTTGGCAAAAAGGTAGTGATCATAGATACTGATCTAGGGCTCCGGAATCTGGATGTTGTAATGGGCATGGAAAATCTGGTTGTATATAATCTGGTCGATGTTGTGACCGGCGGATGCCGCCTGAAACAGGCATTGATCCGTGACAGCCGATATGAAAATCTATATCTGCTCCCGTCCGCCCAGACAAAAGACAAGTCGGCGGTATCACCGGAACAGATGAAAAAGCTCAACTTCTGAATTAAAAAGAAGAATTTGACTACATACTTTTGGATTGTCCGGCCGGTATTGAACAAGGCTTTCAAAATGCCATTGCCGGTGCTGACCGTGCATTAGTTGTTACAACTCCGGAAGTATCATCCATTCGTGATGCTGACCGTATCATTGGACTTTTGGAACAGAATCAGATCCGTAAGATTGACTGATCATCAACCGCATCCGGATGGACATGGTGAAGCGGGGAGATATGATGTCCGTTGATGATGTCACCGAAATCCTCTCGGTACCTTTAATCGGAATCCTTCCTGATGACGAACAGGTTGTTATCGGGACTAACCAGGGGGAACCGGTAATTGGTCTCGATTCAACGGCAGGAAAAGGATATTTAAATATTTGTAAGCGTATTCTGGGATTGGAAGTTCCTTATATAAATCTTGATACCGGAAAGGGATTCTTCTCAAGGATCTCACATGCATTCAAGAAGAATTAGGAGGCCCTGAATATGTTGAAAAGCTCTTCCGTATCCATTGCAAAGAACCGTCTCCGCGCATTGGTCGTATCGGATCGGGTACAATGTACGCCTTCCGTTTATGATCATATCTGCCGGGACTTATATCAAACCCTTTCCAAATACGTGGAACTTACAGAAGATAATTTTCAAGTAGAGATTAACCGTTCACAGATAGTGATAAGAATAGCAGGAGAAGAAACGTGAGATCACATAGATTTACAAAACCATATAACTGGAAAAATTACAAATTCGGAATTGTTGCACTTGTAGGTATTTTATCCATTTTCGGTATCTTAGTCGTAGGCAGTGCAAAAGAATCTCTTCAGAACAAACAGATTCTTGGTGTCGTGATAGGTCTTGCGGCTATGATCATCGTGTCACTGATTGACTATATGTGGATCATAAATTTTTATTGGGTATTGTATATACTTTCTATCATTATGCTTACTGCAGTAAAATTATTTGGTGAGAATGTAAATGGTGCAACCCGCTGGATCAAGGTAGGCTTTATCCAATTCCAGCCTTCAGAACTTGCAAAAATATTACTGATCATATTTTTTGCAAAATTTTTGATGGAACACGAAGAAGATATCAATGATAAATTTACACTGTTGAAATATGCTGTCCTCGCAGGTATTCCGCTGGTATTGATCTTAATTGAGCCAAACCTGTCCACAACCATTTGTACCGCTCTTATGATCTGTCTTATGATCTATGTAGCCGGACTAAGTTATAAATTCATCGGTACCGTCCTTGTCATATTAGTACCGGTCGCAGTCATCTTTTTAAGTATCGTTGTTCAGCCTGACCAGAAGCTTTTAAAGGATTACCAGCAGAAGCGTATCCTTGCTTTTATCGAACCCGAAAAATATGAAAGTGATGAAGCTTACCAGCAGAAAAACTCTGTCATGGCAATTGGTTCCGGTCAGCTAACAGGAAAAGGACTGGATAATAACACGACTACATCCGTAAAAAACGGTAATTTCATTCTTGAACCACAGACAGATTTCATTTTTGCGATTATTGGTGAAGAATTAGGTTTTGTCGGAGGTTGTATAATTATTGCGTTATTACTATTGATTGTGATACAATGTATTTTAGTTGGGATACGATCGCAAGACCTTGCAGGAAGAATCATATGCTGTGGTGTTGGGGGACTGATTGGCATACAGAGTTTTATTAACATTGGCGTTGCTACCAAGATCTTACCTAATACTGGAGTACCATTACCTTTTGTAAGTTATGGACTGACATCTCTTGTAAGTTTATATATTGGAATTGGATTAGTCTTGAACGTAGGATTACAACCGAAAAAATACCAGTAAGGAGTGAATAATATGAATATAGGTCTGATAGCACATGATTCAAAAAAAGCACTGATGCAAAACTTCTGTATCGCATACAGAGGAATTTTAAGCAAACACAGTCTTTATGCTACAGGAACGACAGGAAGATTAATTGAAGAAGTTACGAACCTGAAAGTTCATAAATATCTGGCCGGTCCCTTAGGAGGAAAACAGCAGTTAGGAGCGCAGATCGCACAGAATGATATTGACGCACTTATCTTTTTGAGAGAGCCTTCCAATCCAAAACCTCACGACCCGGATCTTAATGATGTGATCCGTATGTGTGACACTTATAATATTCCGCTGGCAACGAATCTTGCAACAGCAGAAATTATTATCTTAGCAATTGACAGAGGAGATTTAGACTGGCGTGAAATGTATCGGTAAATACTCAAAATTAATAGCTGTGCTGTCATTGACGGCAATGGTGACAACCGGTTGTGGTTTGGTTCAAAGAATGTAGTAGCAGATTATGAAATCGAAAATTATAACAAAAATCTGTATACAGGTGATTTATTTGCCTCTGATCTGTGTGTTGCATCCGGTGATGTCAATCTGAAAGGGATTACCTCTGCTGAAACAGATACACTTCATTCAGCAGCCTTGTTTGATGTTGACAGAAAAAAAGTTGACTTTTCCTATCAAATGTTTGATAAAATCTATCCGGCAAGTACAACCAAGCTTATGACTGCTTTGGTTGCTCTGGAAAATGCTAACCTGTCAGACGTTGTTACAGTGTCTCAGAATGCTGATATGAACAGTTTTGCCGCTGACGAAGCGACTTGCGGAATACAGGCTGGCGATAAGATTACCTTATCCGATTTATTATATGGTCTGTTACTTCATTCCGGAAATGACAATGCAACAGCAATTGCAGAATATGTGGGTGGAAGTATGGATGGATTTGCCAAAATGATGAATAAAGAAGCAAAAAAATTAATGGCAACGGGCACGCATTTTGTAAACTCCAACGGTCTTCATAATGACGACCATTATACAACTGCTTATGACCTTTATCTCATTTTTAATGAATGCATTAAAATGATGATTTTATCAAAATCATCAAATCAAAATCACATACCGCCAAAGTTACCGGAAGTAGTGGCGCTGTGAGAAGTATTACCTGGAAGCCTACTAATTTCTATGCTACCGGCGAAGCAGAAAAACCAGATAATGTAACTGTCATCGGCGGAAAAACAGGAACAACCAAGCTGGCCGGGAATTGTCTGGTCCTTCTTACAGAAGACGAGAACGATCATCCATATATCTCTATTGTAATGAACGCTGATACAAAGCCATTACTTTATAAAGATATGACAGCAATTGTGGAAGCAATTCCCGAAAAATAATATGTAAAAATATAGAAGGGGCATCCATAATACGGATACCCCTTTTTTAGGATGAACTTCCGATTCTTCCATAAAGGCTGATGAGATAAAGTCCACATAGACCGATAATGGTATAAATAATTCTGGAAATCCATGTAAGATTTCCAAAGATTACGGCTACGATATCCAGTTTAAATATACCAACCAGAAGCCAGTTAAGTGCACCGATGATCACAAGCGTCAATGCAGTGTTATCAAACCATTTCATCTGAGTAATCCTCCTTTTATCGAATGATAATAGTATTGCCAGGAAAAGTGGGATTATACATTGCGGAAAGGATTTTTATCATGGATGAAAGTGAAAAATATTATCCATATTCACAATATCTCAAAGAAAGATATGGAGAAAAAGTATATAAACTTCCGGTAAACCTCCCGGTCAGCTGTCCAAATAGAATTACCGGAAGCGGCTGTTCGTTTTGTGCAGAAAAGGGAACCGGATTTGAAGCGATGGACTCTGCCGTATCTGTCACAGAACAGCTTCTTAGGACTCGCGACTACATTGAAAAACGTTATCATGCGCATAAGTTTATCGCTTATTTTCAAAACTTTACGAATACATTTTTACCGCTTGAAGCATTCCGTTCATATATCGAGGAAGCATCCCGCGTTCCTGATATTGTTGAAATTGCCGTATCTACACGGCCGGATTGTATACGGGATGACTACCTGGATGTATTACATACAGTCCGGGAAAAAACCGGAATCCAGATTACAATCGAACTCGGACTTCAAACAGTGAATTATCATACCTTAAAACAAATATCAAGAGGTCATTCTCTTGCGGAATTTATCGATGCGGTCCTGCATATCAACAAATATTCTTTCGATATCTGTACCCATGTATCCTGAATCTTCCGGGAGATGATCTGGATGACAGCATTGAAACGGCAAAAATATTATCTGCACTTCCGGTACAGATCGTAAAGGCACATTCTCTTTATATTGCTAAGAATACAAAGTTGTGCGAAGCGTATGAAAATGGTACAATATCTCTATGTAAAAAAGAAGAGTACCTGAACCGCCTCATCCTGTTTCTGGAATATCTGAGACCGGATATTGCAATTGAGCGCCTGTTCAGCGTATTCCGGAAAAGGATGCTGTATTCTGTAACTGGGACACCAGCTGGTGGAAGTTAAGAGATGAACTATTTGAAATCATGGCAGAAAGGCAAAGTTATCAGGGAAAGGCATTTCACTATTTAAATGGATCAGCGTTACGTATGTTAAAGCAATAAAGATAGGAGGCCGGAAATTTGGCTGGAAACAAGCAATCATCAAATATAAAAGTATATCAGAAGAAAAAACATTTAAATATTGGGATCATCATTTTTGGTGTTATATTTATTTATCTTGTTGTAACTGTATTAATGTATCTGACAGAAAAACATATTTCTGTTTATGAGGTTCGGGAAGGATCCATTCTCAAAGACAATTCCTATACCGGTCTTGCCATCCGTAATGAAACAGTAATTCGCTCCGAAGACAATGGATACGTTAATTACTTTGTTTCAGCCGGTAGTAAAGTCGGTGCTAAAACACAGATTTATTCTCTTTCTGACCACAAGTTACAGTTTGAATCAAAATCAGGAAAAAGTCAGAAATTAACCTCCGTTGAGCAGAACAATATACGTCAGAAGACCCAGACTTTCTGCGAAAATTATTCTGATGAAAGTTTCGGAGATGTATATACATTAAAAAGTAATAATCTCAAGTGTGCTGGATGGAAAATCAAATCAGAACCGTCAGACTCAGCTTGCTGCTCTGACCGATGCAGATACCGACGGACTTCATGTGTTTTCTGCAGATTCTGACGGTATCATATGTTATTATGTGGACGGATTCGAAAAAACTACTGCGGATGATGTAACCCCGGATATGTTAAGCAAAGAAGGCTATCGTAAAAAAGAGCAGAAGAACAATACCCGGATTAAATCCGGCACCCCGGTATACAAATTAATCAAAGATGATGACTGGACTTTGGTTATTCCTTTAACCAAAGAGTGTGCAAAAGAGTTGAAAGATTCTTCTAGTGTCCATGTACGTTTTCCGAAAGATAATGAAACTATGACCGCTGCATTTTCCATGAAAAAAGTAAAAGGGTCTTATCTCGGATATCTTGCATTTGATTCTTCGATGGTACGCTATGCCCAGAATCGTTTTGTTGACGTAGAACTGATACTCGAAGATCAGTCCGGACTTAAAATACCGAAATCAGCGATTACAAAAAAGGACTTCTATGTAATTCCGGAAGATTATCTTACCCAGGGCGGAAATAGTAACAGTACCGGTGTATTGATCGATACCGGGAAAGAGAATGCAGAATTTCAGGCTGTTGATATCTATTACCGCGATACACAGACCGGTTCTGTCTATGTTAATCCGGATGATTTTGAAAAAAATACAACCTTAAAAAAAGCAGGCTCTTCAGATACTTATCAATTATCAGAAACAAAGCAATTAAAGGGAGTTTATAATATCAACCGGGGGTATGCGGTATTCCGTCAGGTACAGATTTTATGCGAAAGCGATGCAAAAACTGCCCATTTTGAGATGCTCTAAAAGGCGAAAATAACGCCGAAATATAAGAAAAATGATGCATCTGCATTGTTTTCGAGAGAACGGATAAAAACGTCGGATTGCATCAGAATGCGTTAGAAAATGTCGGGCCACCCGCCACAGCCTGAGAAAGCCGAAGCGGGCGGTCCGTTTTTATCTTTTGTATTCCTGTGCTTGACAATCCACGTACGACTGTCTATAATAAAGATAAGGAAAGGCGCTATCCGTGCAAACGGCTGGCTCCTCACTAGTTTAAGTCGCTACAAAAAGTAATGACCGCCACCGAGTTGGGGAACTGTGGGCGGTCATTTCTTTTTGTGCTTTTTCCTTTTGCTGCCATAAGAATCATCCTTTTCCGGTCGTCCATCAGATGTACAACACTTACGAGAAGCGCCAACAGTGCGAATGATCGTCTGGAAAGCAATAGAATTTCCGATGTAGTCATAAGCATCCCTCCTTCGCCGTGAGCGTCGGGAGCGGAACTCCAAAAAGTTGCCCTCCCGCGCTTGCTTTGCTCCGAAGAGCAAGACAGCGAGACCGGTGAGGAGCAATAGCCGCCTGCGTTTGGTTGGACAGCGCCTTTCTGCTAAGAGGATACCATAAAAACCGACAAAAAGCAACGCCGCGCGATGCATATCCGCGCGGCGCTGGAAGCAGAATTTGAAAAGCAGTATGATAACAGAAAAGCTCCGGGAACCAACAGATCCCCGGAGCTTTTGTATTATTTTTAAGGAAAATTACTGTTCGTTCTTGATTTTGGAAGCCGGCATCTTCTTCATGGCGGCAGAATCCAGAGCGTGGGGCAGCTGAGCGCCATAGGACTGGATGCTGTCCTGCAGCTCACCGTTCTTCATGTCGGAGAGGGCCTGTGCACGGAGCTGTCCAGCGTGTCAGCGTCCAGCGGGTCGAGACGGACGAGCATCATCAGCGCATAGGTGAATACTGCACCGCAGCGGCCTCGCCGGGCTTGAGGCGCGGACGGCGTCGGCGGTACCTTCCTCGGAGAAGGTGGAATCGATGTTGTCAGAGCCCAGCAGGGCAGTGGAGAGAGAAGAAGCGTCGGAAGAGGGCTCGCCATCCAGCACCGCGTAGATGTCGGGCAGGGCAGCGGCGACGGCGGCGCTGAAAGCGGA
>ENA-OQHY01000338-OQHY01000338.1-human-gut-metagenome-genome-assembly--contig:-NODE-338-length-27096-cov-8.398457_pt1 | contig 27096 bp, 33 predicted proteins | sample MGYA00242570_ERZ504733 | MGnify/ENA primary metagenome ERZ504733 (study PRJEB26092, sample SAMD00036219) | human gut metagenome | host: Homo sapiens | study: EMG produced TPA metagenomics assembly of... | reverse complement strand
TCCGCCTTTAATTCTTGCCATTTCTTAAATTTCCTCCTGTTCGTCTATCTCGATAAATACTTAGTTTAACCGCATTTTATAAATATGGTAATGCTTTCTTCATGCTCTTTACATTAGTAGAATCAACAACAGTAGATTTTCTCAGATTTCTTTTTCTCTTCTGAGATTTCTTTGTTAAGATATGGCTCTTATAAGCTTTATTTCTTACTAATTTTCCTGTACCTGTTTTTTTGAAACGCTTTGCTGCTGCTCTGCAAGTTTTAATTTTTGGCATTGTTAATTCCTCCTTAAACTGTATCTCTATTATATTTAACGTTTTTCCGTTAAAAACATGGTCATGCTTCTGCCTTCAACCTTCGGTGCCTTCTCCACTGTTGCCACATCTGCAAGCTGCTTTGCAAAATCATCAAGCACATGTCTGCTGCTTGCCATATGTGCCATTTCTCTTCCGCGGAACGTAATGTTACCTTTACTCTGTCACCCTTGGAGAGGAACTTTCTGGCGGCGTTGACTTTCGTATTCAGGTCATTGGTATCAATGTTTGGAGAAAGTCGCACTTCTTTGACATCGATGGTCTTCTGCTTCTTTCTTGGCTTCTTTTTCTTTCTTGCAACTCATAACGGTATTTACCATAATCGATGATCTTACATACCGGCGGTTTCGCCTGCGGGGCAATTTTTACCAGGTCAAGCCCTGCCTCCTGAGCTTTGAACATTGCTTCTTTCGCGGACATGATTCCAAGCTGTTCTCCGTCCGAACCGATTAAGCGTACCTCTTTGTCTCTGATCTGTTCGTTAATCATTAAATTGCTAATTGTAGTGCACCTCCATACCTGTTAGATAGATTCTAATGACTTCTCGTCGCCCTCATTTACATAAAAAAGCGTGGACAAAATCCACACTCCGCTATCACACTGCTGATATCTTTTCTTCTTAATCTGCGGAACAATCTCTTTATTCCTGCCAACCTTAAATATCAGCCTTCTCTGTGCAATATAAACCCAAGCCGCTAAACTAAATGCGCTGAGGTGAGAGTGGAACTCTGCTTTGTTTTCTTACGTACTTGTATAAGATACCATGTTCAGTCTGCTATGTCAAGTACTTTTTACATTTTCTTTATTTTTTTAGATCTCAAGGTATATTTTCTCTCAAACTGCACATCCTATCTCCGAAGCTTATTCAATGTAACTGTTCAGTACTCTTGCACTACAGCAGTATTGAATAGTTATCTCAGATTTTTTCAGGAGGGTAACTCTATGACAATTCTTAAATGTTCAGCAATGACCTGTGTTTACAACAAAGAACAGCTCTGTTCAAAGGGTGATATTGACGTGACAGGCGAAAATGCTACTTCTGCAAATGAGACAAGCTGCGGCAGTTTCCGAGAGAGAACCGGCAGTTCCATGAAAGACAGCTATACAGATGACTGTGGCTGCGACAAAATCCAGATCGACTGCAAAGCCCATAACTGTACCTATAATGATAACTGCAAATGTACAGCATCCTCCATTCAGGTAGACGGCTCTAATGCACATGCATCTTCCGATACAAGATGTGACACCTTCCAGTGCCATTGTGGCGCATAATATCAACACCATGGCAACAGGATTTTCACCCGTATATCAGGGATAATGAACTTCCCTGATCCGATCAAAAAAAGAGACATGTCCATCTATATGGAATATGTCTCTTTTGTCTGTCTGTAAATTATTTCACTGCAAAACAGATAATCCTATCTGTTTCTTAAGAAATCCGGAATCTGGATATCCTTCTTCTGAACAGTGCTTGACGGAGTCTTAGATGCTCCAAATGGTGTGGCATTCATAGTTGGAAGGCTGAAGCTAGGCATGTTCATACCGCTTCCTGCTGCAGTTCCGGCTGTTGCTGTACCTGTCGTTGCTGTGGAAGAAGGTCTTCTTGCACCAAAGGAAGAAGCTGTGCTTCTTTTTCCGAAAGGGGTCTGCTGAAGGTTATCATCATTCAGACCTGTTGCGATCACTGTGATTCTGCAGTAGTCAGCAACTGTATCATCATACATGGCACCAAAGATGATGTTTGCTTCCTCACCTGTAAGCTCCTGTACATAGCTTGCAGCATCATTGGCATCCATAAGAGAAATATCTCCGGAAATATTAATGATAACATGTGTAGCACCTTTGATGGTTGTCTCAAGAAGTGGAGAAGATACGGCCTGCTGTACAGCTTCCATAGCTTTGTCGTCTCCTCTTGCTTCACCGATACCGATATGGGCAATTCCCTTGTCTGTCATTACAGTCTGAACGTCTGCAAAGTCAAGGTTAATCAGAGCCGGCAGATTGATCAGGTCTGTAATGCCCTGTACTGCCTGCTGCAGAACTTCATCAGCCTTCTTCAGAGCTTCCGGCATGGTTGTTCTGCGATCTACAACTTCCAGTAATTTATCATTCGGGATAACGATTAATGTATCCACTGCTTTCTTCAGATTCTCAATGCCTGCAAGTGCATTATTCATACGAGTTCTTGCTTCAAAACGGAAAGGTTTTGTAACAACGCCAACTGTAAGGATACCCATTTCTTTCGCTGCTGCTGCGATAACAGGTGCAGCTCCGGTTCCGGTTCCGCCTCCCATACCACAGGTAACGAATACCATATCCGCACCTTCCATTAACTGTTTTACTTCTTCAATGCTCTCCTCTGCTGCTTTCTGTCCAACCTCAGGCTGGGCTCCTGCACCAAGACCTTTGGTAATCTTCTCGCCAATCTGAAGTACAGTTGGAGCTTTGCACAGAGTTAAAGCCTGCTTATCAGTATTAACACCTACAAACTCTACTCCGCCGATGGCCTCTTCCACCATTCTGTTTACTGCATTATTTCCGGCTCCACCTACACCGATCACTATGATCTTGGCAGATGATTCAGCCTCGTTTGACATAATCTCTAACAACGTACTTCCTCCTTTATTTATACCTGATATCCTTTTCAGTGATTTATATCAAAGTTACATATAGATATATCATATATTTTTTTTGAGAATTAATCAACCATTAATTTTGTTTTTTTATACTTTTTTCACTCTTTTTCGGCAATTCCGGTAAATATGTTGTATCAGTGTACGGAGCCTTCTCTGATCTCAAAGTTTCCATATACTATCAATATCCCTCAGAATCATCCCCCTGATAATCACTGTTATCTTCTGTATAATCACCATATCCATCTGAATCATCTGAGTTTCCGTCGTCATATGATGAATCACTTTCTCCATCTTCTGAAGTTTCAGAACTCTGGTCATCTGCGGAACTTTCATCTCCTGAACCGTCTCCCGACTCATCAGATGCCGCATCCAGAGATTCCTGTGTAGGCTTCGGTCCCACATAATTACCGGATTCGTCATACTCACCTGCTCCGGTATAATCCCCTTCCTCATCATAACCACCATTCCAGTTCTCAATTGCTTCCTCAAGAGCAGTCTTCGGTTTTGCACCTACATAATTACCATCCTCGTCATACTCGCCGTCTCCGGTATAATTGCCATCTTCATCATAACCGCCATTCCAGTTCTCAGCAGTAACTTCTTCCTGTTCCAGTTCTTCTTCAAAGGTATTGGACTCCGTAGCCACACTCTCCATATGAAGAATACCTTTTTTTCCCTGGATTTTGGCAGAATCGCTATCACTCGGTTCATCTTCTCTTCCAGATCAGCATCTTTTCCGAGCTGAACAGTTATATCCCCATAGATGAGCTGATAGAATAGCTGCTGTCAAACTGGATATGATCGGGGATCATATCATTTTTCTGAAAGATTGTAGACAATGCTACAGCTGTATTCAGTACAGTATCTCCTTTAATATCCAGTTTCTCGTCCATCACAATGCTGTTCACCTGAATTCCGTCAAAATACGGAACCGTCTCATCTCTGTTCTGAGAACCCTCCACAAAAATGCCATTTCTGTCAAAATAAATGTAACTGTCAAGATATCGGATGCATCGACTGTTTTTTTCTCTTTTACACTGATACAGATGGTATTTCGGTTCAGCTGGGTAACTTTAAATGCATCTACATATGCAATGTCCTCTGTATTTGTAGTGCTGTAGAGCAGTGGTGCAAGGACCGAATTGGAAGCCATCGGTCCCCGAAGCACCATATTCTTTACTTCTTCGTCTGTATAATGGGAAGTTCCCCTCACCTCAACAGTATCTACTTTATAATAGGAAAAAAATACTATCACAGCGACCATAACTCCGGCGCCTATCATACCTGCCAGCATCTTCTTCGTCCTTTTACTCATAGGAGGTCTTTTCCCATAATTACTTTCTCTCATAAATCCTCAAATCCTCTGTCCCCGGCTGCCATATTCTGCAGCCCAAAGTCCGTAAATCTTCACAGATATGCTCATAGCCCCTGCTGATAAACCCGGCTCCTGTAACACAGGTTTCTCCCTCTGCCATAAGTGCGGCAATGAGCAGGGCTGCACCACCTCTGAGATCTCCTGCCTGTACCTGTGTTCCCTTAAGAGTTTTTCCCCCTCTTATGATTGCCTGGTTTCCGCTTACGGAAATATCTGCGCCCATTTTTTCATCTGAAAAGCACTGCCAAATCTCCGGTCAAAAATATTTTCCCGTATGGTACTCTGTCCCTGCGCACCTGTCAGCACCGCCATCAACGGAGCCTGCAGATCTGTGGGAAAACCCGGATAAATTTCTGTTTCTACTAAAACAGCCGGTCTGACAGCATTCTTTCCATTGACCTCTAGTGTACCACCATTTACTTGATATTGTCCACCTATTTTCCGATATACTTCCATAAACGACTGCAACTCCTCCACAGGTACATCATGAAGAATAATCTTACTTCTTGCTGCCGCAGCCGCACACAGATAGGTACCTGCAACAATACGATCCGGAGGAATACGGTAGTCTCCGCCTTTCAGTTCATCCACTCCTCTGATCGTAATCTCACCGGTTTCTTCTCCTTCTATCAGTGCTCCCATTGTTTTCAGATATCTGCAGAGCCAGAAAACCTCCGGTTCTTTCGCACAATTATAAAGATGTGTTACACCTTTTGCAAGAACTGCTGCCAGTATTGCCTGTTGAGCAGCTCCCACACTCGATTTCGGAAACACAATATCCTGCCCTTCAAATCTGACACATTCTCCATCCAGGCCTGATGCATTTTCTCGGACATCCGCGCCAAGTGCTCTCAGTGCCATAAGATGGAGATCTATTGGTCTTTTCCCGATCGTACATCCGCCCGGATACCCTATCCTGCATTTTCTGTTTCTTGCAAGCACCGCACCTGCCAGAATGATCGAAGAACGCATTCTGCCTGTATAGACTGCAGGAATTTCTGTTCCGTCTGCGCAGGAACAATCCAGATAAAGATCATGATCGTCCCACCAGGTCACTGCACCAAGACTTTTCAAAATCTCTTCCATACAGAAAACATCTGAAATTCTGGGGCATCCCCTCAGAATGCTTAGTCCTCTGTGCATCAGAGATGCGGCTATCATTGGAAGTGCTGCATTTTTAGATCCCTGTATAAAAATCTCTCCGCTGAGAGAAGCTTTACCTGTCACATGGATTTCATCCAACCTTTTGCTCCCAAAGAGTCTCTTACTTTACAGTTTATGGCTTTTTCTATTATATGTTACGTCATTCTGAAACCTGTAATTCAATTTATCCTGTCACATTTCCCAACATTCATCGCAAGTCCCATTTCCCCAAGAAGAAACACTGCCGAAGTTCCTCCATAGCTGATAAAAGGCAGCGTAATGCCTGTATTGGGGATTGTATTGGTCACCACTGCAATATTCAAAATAACCTGAAGAGCCAGATGCCCCATAATCCCGCAACAGATAAGAGCTCCTGCCAGATCTTTTGCATGCATGGCAGCCACACCTAGCCGCCACAAAAGCATTGCAAACAGAAAAATCAGAAAGATAGCTCCGGCTGCTCCCATTTCCTCACATATAATCGAAAAAATCATATCATTCTGCGCTTCCGGAACAAATCCAAGTTTCTGCAGACTGTTTCCAAATCCTCTGCCGAATATTCCGCCGCTGCCGATGGCATACAGTCCCTGGATCGTCTGAAATCCTTTTTCATATTTCTCCGGATTTCTCCAGATTGCAAGACGTTCCAGACGATAACTCTCTGCAGCAAGAAAAACAGCTATGAAACCTGCACCTGCGCTGCCAAGCCCGATAAATTCCAGATATCCCGGATTGGATACAAAAATCAGAATTCCACCGATACCCAGAATAATGATCGCTGTACTCAGATTATTTGAACCTACAAGACCAATGATCGGCAGCAGGGTCAATATTGTCCTGCACATAAATCCAAAGCCCCTGGTTGCTTTTTTGGTACGCTCGATCTGCCATGCAAGAAAAAGGATTACAGCAACTTTCGCAAACTCTGAAGGCTGAAAAGATAAAGGTCCAAGATTCAGCCATCTTTTTGAGCCGTTGATCTCCTGACCTACAAAAAGTACTGCGCCGGACAAAAACATTGAAATCAGATATGCCACTGGTCCCAGCCTCAGAAAAAAATGATAATCAATGGAAGAAACCATATACATCACTCCCATACCCAATGCTGTGGCAAATAACTGTTTCTTAAAATAACAGGCAGAGTCGCCGAAACGTACTCTGCCATTATATTCACTGGAGCTGAATAATACTGCCAGGCCAAAAATCACAAGCAGTACTATCAGTACCAGCATCGTCATATCTGTTTTTGATAAATCTGTCGCTCTTTTTCGCGCCATCTGTTTCTCCGCAAAATTATCTATAGCCGGTCACTGCAGCTTCGTCTTTCTCTGCCGGACAGCTATAATTCTTACTTATAGATATTCTACAGATTTCTTACATATTCCTTGAACATATCTCCACGCTGTTCATAGTTATCAAACTGTCCCCAGCTTGCACATGCGGGAGAAAGCAAAACAGCATCTCCAGGCTGTGCTTTCTCCTCACATACCTTTACTGCCTCTTTCAGATCTTCGCAGAGGATGATGTCATGGAAACCATGTTTCTCAGCAGCTTCTTTGATTTTCTCCTTTGTCTGACCGATCAGCACCAGATAACGTACCTTTCCGTCAAATGCCTCAATCCATTCATCATAACCGGACTGTTTATCATAACCGCCGCCGATCAGAAGTGTCGGACGGTTCATTGCCTGGATTCCTTTAATTGCCGCATCCGGGTTAGTTCCTTTGGAATCATTATAATATACAACGCCTTTTTTCTCTGTCACATATTCAATTCTGTGTGCAACAGCTGTAAATTCACAGATGCTCTTACGGATGCTGTCCAAGGATACTCCATCGTAGTAAGCCATTGCAACTGCGGCCATAACGTTCTCAAAATTATGTTTTCCAAGAAGCTTCAGATTTTCTGTCTTAACTACTTCGATTTCTTTTTCTCCGTCCTTCAGGATGATTTTATTTCCATCCAGATAAATTCCCTCATCCAGTTTACGTCCGCTGGAGAAATATACCACTCGTGGAGTCAGATGTTTTCCAAACTCACGCAGAACCTCATCTTCATAATTCAGCACGCATACATCTTCTGTACCCTGATTCTCAGTGATCAGTTCTTTCACACGTATATACTCTTCCATTGTATGATGACGGTTCAGATGGTCCTCTGTAATATTCAGGATTGCAGATACCTTTGGTGCAAACTCATCAATCGTTTCCAGCTGAAAACTGCTGATTTCTGCAACAGTTACAGAATTTGGCTTCATCTCCAGTGCTTTGGAAGTATATGGGGTTCCGATATTGCCGACTACAAAAACAGACTCACGTGCATCCTGCATAATTTTTCCAAGAAGTGCTGTTGTAGTAGTTTTTCCGTTTGTTCCTGTGATGGCAAGCACTTCACCGTCACCTACTCTGTATGCCAGTTCCACCTCTCCCCATACCGGAAGCCCCTGCTCATAAAAACTCTTTACAAGTGGAAGATCTGTCGGCACTCCGGGGCTTAAAACTACCAGATCAAGACTGTCCTGTACTTCTTTCGGAAGTTCTCCTGCATATACAGTGACCGGATATGTCCCATTTGTTTTATGTACAACTGCGTCTTTATCTGTTTCGGCATTTCCGTCATAGATAACCGGAAATGCTCCTACCTTTGCCAGAAGGTCAGATGCTCCGATTCCGCTTTTTCCGGAACCGAATACAAGTACCTTTTTTCCCTGTAATTCCATAATAATTTTCCTCCCTTTTATCAGCATAACGCTGAAATCTGCTTAGCCAAAATCTTACAGTGCCAGCAGTGCGACCATACACATAACCGCTGTAATAACTGAGAATACCGCAACTACACGTGTTTCAGACCATCCGCATAACTCAAAATGATGATGGATCGGTGCCATCTTAAAGATACGCTTTCCATGTGTTGCCTTGAAATAAGTTACCTGAATGATAACGGAAAGTACTTCGATCAGATAGATCAGACCCACGATCAGGATAAATAACGGCATCTGCATCACATAAGCCGTACCTGCAACAAAACCACCCAGTGCCAGAGAACCTGTGTCTCCCATAAACACTTTTGCCGGATATACATTAAACAACAGAAATCCCATCAGACCTCCCACAACTGCACCTGTGATCGGCTCGATCCCCGATTTCATTCCAATAGAAACTACTGTAAAAAATACTGCAACGATCAGAGTCACACTGGAAGCAAGACCATCCAGACCATCCGTAAAATTAACTCCATTCACAGTACCGAGCACAGCAAAGAAAAGAACCGGAACTGCCAGCCATCCAAGATTCAGGAAATGTCCGCTCCAGAATGGGATTCTCATAGTCAGTGAGATATCTGTATACTTAACAATATAAAATACAAAAATCGCAGTCAGAACTACCTGAAGTAAAAATTTCTGCCATGGCAGCAGTCCATCTGAGCGTTTCAGCACAACCTTCAGATAATCATCCAGAAATCCGATAATTCCAAATCCAAGAGTCAGGAACAGTACCGGAATGATCTTCGGATAATCCCCTACATAAAATAATGCAGTTATCGCTGTGGCGATCAGAAAGATCACTCCACCCATTGTAGGTGTTCCTGCTTTCTTTAAATGGGACTGTACGCCCTCTGTTCTTTCTGTCTGGCCCATCTTCAGTCTCCGAAGAAAAGGAATGATGACCGGTCCTAATACAACGCTGATTGCAAAAGAAATCAGCACAGGGATTACAACTTGAAATTCCATCTTACACCTCGTTCATTCTTTCGTTTTTTCCTGAAAGTTTTTTACTTTCAGATTTCTTTTAGTATAAGGCTTTTTTGCTTATTTATCAACCCTGCCTGCGGAATTTCCCTAATTGCCTTCTGCAGAAAAATCAGAAACATCACTTTTTTCAATTCCAAGATATGGCAGGATATTCTCAAAAATACCACGTATCACAGGTGCAGCTACTGTCCCTCCATAATAGATTCCTTTCGGATCATGAATAATACACAGTCCCAGTATCTGCGGATCTTCTGCAGGTGCAAATCCCAAAAAAGAGGAAATATAACGATTTGCACTTCTTGGCAGTGTCTGAGAAGTGGCAGTTTTCCCACCGATGGCATATCCTTCAATTTTTGCATTTTTCCGGAGCCCTGAGATACTACTGTTTCCAGGATTTCTCTTATTTCCTTCGAAGTATCTTCAGAGACAATTCCTTCCTTTACCGGAAAAATCAGTTTCTCACCCTCTGTTCTGTCAGGATTTAACACTGCGACTCCAAAATGCGGTGTCACCCGTCTGCCTCCGTTTATAAGTGAACTTACTGTTGCAGCCAGCTGAACAGGCGTAATCTGAAAAGACTGTCCAAAAGAAACCGTTGCCAGTTCCACTTCTCCCATATTTTTCTTCTGATGCATAATAGTTCCTGCCTCTCCCGGAAGATCTGTCCCGGTTTTATCCAGAAGTCCAAACTGTCTGAAATACTTATAATAACGTTCTATCCCAAGGCGAAGCCCCACCTCTATAAACACAGGGTTACAGGAATTCTGTGCACCTTCCACAAAATTCTGGGATCCATGTCCTGTTCTTTTTGCACAGTGGATTCTGCGATCCTCCACCACTTTATATCCGGGACAATAAAAACGGTCCCCAGGTGAAACAACACCAGCCTCCAGTCCGGCTGCCATGGTGATGATTTTAAATGTGGAGCCCGGTTCATAAGTATCATTCAGGCAGGGATTTCTCCACATCTGATTCAGTAATTCCTGCTTTCTTTCTGTATTTGTTTTTCCTGATGCAGTCTGCACTGCCAGTTCACTTTGTTTATTGTGATCTTCCGACGGTATTGTTATCCCGGATTCATTTAACTGCATATTCAGATCATCTGTCAGGGTAAAAGGATCATTCAGGTCAAATTCCGGCACATTGACACATGCATATATTTCGCCGTTCTGTGGATTCATCAGCAGGATAGATACACGTTCTGCCTGCTTTTCCTCCATTACTTTCAAAGCTGACTGCTGCGCAAATTCCTGAATATTTACATCAAGGCTGATCATCAGGCTTTTCCCCTCTATCGGTTTTTCCCTTGTCTCACCCAATTTATCAATTTCCACACCCCTGGCATCTGTTGTTGTCAGGATTTTACCCGGCTGTCCCCTCAGGATTTCTTCATATTTCACTTCCAGACCGATAATTCCCTGATTATCGCCTCCCGTAAAGCCAATGACTTTTGAAGCCAGACTTCCACATGGATAGTAACGCTTATAATCCTCATCAACTTTCACCCCTGCCAGACTGCACTCTCTTATCTCATCACCTGTACTTTTTTCCACATTTGTCTTTACTATTTCTATGGAAGAGATTTTCTCCACTCTTTTTCTCACTTCTGCCTCATCTATTTTCAGTTTTTCAGACAGCAGGGCGATTACTTTTTCAGGTTCTTTAATCTGACTGTGGATCACAGAGATTGTACATACCGTCCTGTTTGATGCCAGAACTTTTCCCCTTGCATCCAGAATCTCCCCTCTGGCCGCTTTGATCTCTCTCTCTCCTTCGTGAAGTTCTTTTGCTTTCTTATAATAATAGTCTGATCTGAAACACATAAGATATACCAGTCTTCCGATAAGGCCTGTCATCATTAAAATACAGCAGAGTAATACCACCCATATTTTTCTCTTGTGAAACGTCATATTTTTTTCATAAAAAAGCTCCGCAGAGATTGTCATAACAATATATGACCATTCTCTGCGGAGCTATAACTATACGTTTTTATTCCAGACCTGCTTCTTCATTGGTAATACCGTCTGTCTCTTCGTCATTATCCTCAGTCGTCTCAGCTTCATCATCCTCCAGAGGTGCAGGTGCATCAGGATTGGATACTGCATCTCCTGAAGAATCTGCATCCGTACTTCCCGAAGCACTGACAAGATTTGTAGACATCTTATAATTGCCTTCCTCATCCAATATGTGATCTCCATTGGCATCCAGCAGATATCCGTTTTCATCAATCCGGTTTCCATCCCAGTCTATCAGATTGCCATCTGCATCCACCAGATTACCGTCACTGTCAAGTTCGCTGTCCGATATGGAAGTACTCTTTAAATGTCCCTTAAACCCTTCCCACAATTCTGTCTCCGGCACTGTTCCATCTTCAGATTCATCCGGCACTACATTCAGATACGGAAGAAGCTCCGAAGGATTCCCTGTGCAATATACTGCGGATAAGTACTGTTTGCCTGATCCTCTACATTCGGTTCATCTACAACTACATAAATTACCACAGCCGGGTCATCTACAGGAGCAAATCCAATAAAAGAAACCAGATATTTTCCGTTTCCTCGCGGGTATTTCTCCGCTGTACCTGTTTTACCGCCTGAACTGTAACCCTGCACTTTGGAATGACGGCTGGTACCCTGCTGTACACTCAATGCCATATAGCTTCTGATATCACTGGAAATCCTGGAGGAAATCGTCTGCTTCAGAAGTATCGGCGAGATTGTTTTTATAGTTCCACCATTACTGTCAAGAACCTTTGTCACAAGATGCGCTGATAATAATATCCGCCATTGATAACGGAACTCATCGCATTGATTTCCTGGATCATGGTACAGGTAAAACCCTGTCCAAAAGCAGAACATGCAAGTTCTGTTCCCCCATACTGTCCTTAGTATGGATAATACCTGCACCTTCATTCGGCAGGTCAATCCCTGTCCTTGTTCCGAAATTAAACAGACTCTGTGCTTTGATAAACTGAGTAGCTCCCATCTTGGCACCAATCTGCATCATTGCATCATTACAGGAGTTTGCAATTACCTCTCCCAGTGTCTCTGTGCCATGTGCACTCGGATAAACCGCACACTTGATCATAGTATCTCCAAAAGTCTGCGATCCATCGCATACAAATGTATCTGTTTCCTGTATCGCACCCTTTTCCAATGCAGAAGCCATGACGATCGGCTTTACAACAGATCCCGGCTCATAGGCATCTGTGACGCAGAAATTACTCCACATACCATTCAGAGCCTCCACTGTTTCCACATCATTCATCGCTTTGATTTCATCTTCTGTATATACAGTGGAAAGATCTCTCGGATTATTCAGATCATAACGGTCACCACCATCCATGGCAATAATCTCACCGGTGGACGGATTTTCAACAATGACACCTATATTCTTGGCCCCCATTGCCTCTTTAAATCCATTAACATATTTCTCAACAATCTGCTGTGCACCGATGTCAATGCTGGTCTGAATGCTTTTTCCATTCACCGCAGCAATAATGGTCTGCTCCACATCTGAATCATCATTGATATACCCATACTGTCTTCCGTCTACGCCTGTCAGTGTGCTGTTATAGTACCCTTCCAGTCCGATATCTGCCACATCTCTGTCCAGTGCAAAACCAATTGTATCGCATGCTGTTTCATTAAACGGGTAACTTCTCAGATAATCCTCTTCAAACCAGACGCCTTTGATATTTGCCCGTTCCTTTGCCTGCGCTTTAGTAAGACCGGAATCTTCATCCTCTGCCTTATATTTTTCAAATTCTTTCTTTTTGTCCATAGACAGCTGTTTTGTCAGTACCTGATACTGACTCTGGCTGGTTCTTGAATCGGCCAAAAGAGAACGCACTGTTTCTTCATCAATCCCCAGCACCTCATTTAAGGCACGTATTGTTGGCTCTACATAGTCCTCATCTGAATTTACAGTTTTACAGTCCAGGATCACATTATAAACTTTATTGCTGGTAGCCAGTATATTTCCGTTCTTGTCATAAATATCGCCTCTCTTTGCCGGCAGTACCTGGCTCTCATATTTCTGCTGTGCCTGGCTTAACACCTGTTTTTTGTATTTGCTTCCACTGGTAGCATTAATATAAGTAATTCTCAACACTAATATTACCAGAAGCAGTAACACAATTCCAAACAATATCAGCAGCTTTTCTTTCATGTTTTGATTTATTTTTCTCTGTGGTCTTCTTCGACTCTTTCTTCCCGTATTGCTCAATTAATCACCTACTTTGAATCTGGTATATCCTGATACTGTCTTACATAGCTGTTACCCGATGTAGAATAGGTTACTGTCTGATCATCTGACGGATATTTCATCCCCAGTCTCCCCAATGCAGTCTGCTTGATCTTATTCAGATCCACATTTGATGTCACCTGGCTGTAATATGCATCATTGTCTTCTTTTAAATCTGCCAGTTCTTCCTCAAGAGATGCAACTGTACTCATCTTTGCGGTAATCTCTGATTTGTAACGAAGATATTTCACAGAGCAGAATAATATCGCCACACATACAACTGCCAGAAACGCTACAAATCCCCAGTTCATTGCAGTCGCCTTCTGCCTGTTCTTCTGTGCTTCTTTACTCAACTGATGTTTCTGCCTTGGTACCTGCGCAGGACTCGCCTGCACTCTTCGGTTTCGATTGGTCTGCTGCCTTCCCGGATTCTGTCTTCCCGGCTGCCTCTTTCTCTCCGGAACTTCTGCAAGACGTCTGACCGTATTTCCGTCAACATACATTCCTCTGTTTGTTCTGGCACTGGTTCTGCTTCTTCTTGCTGTTTCACTCCTGGTCGTTCTCGCCATTTCATGCCTCTCTAATTATAATACTCTCTCAAAAATCCGAAGCTTTGCACTTTTGGAACGCGGATTCTCTTCCATCTCTGTCTCCCCCGGAAGAATCGGCTTTCTTGTGATCACTTTTCCTTTGGATTTCTTCCCGCATACGCATACAGGAAAATCTGAAGGGCAGGTACACGGATTCTCATTTTTTCTGAAAATCGTCTTTACAATTCTGTCCTCCAGAGAATGAAAAGTGATAATGCAAAGTCTTCCGCCATCATCAAGGATATCGATCATTCCATCCAGAGAATCCCGCAGCACATCGAGCTCTCTGTTAAGCTCAATACGGATTGCCTGAAAAGTTCTCTTGGCCGGATGTCCTGACTTCACCTGCATCTTCATGGGAATGGATTCTCTGATAATCTCTGTCAGTTCTCCGGTGGTTGTGATCGGTTTCACCTGTCTGGCGGCAACAATATGTTTTGCAATATTTTTTGCAAATTTATCTTCACCGTAATCACGAATAATACGGTATAATTCTTTTTCTTCATAGCCATTGACAATATCGCCGGCTGTCTGCGTCTGGCGCTGGTCCATGCGCATATCGAGCGGTGCATCTACCCTGTAGGTAAAACCGCGTTCTTCATTGTCAAGCTGATAGGAAGATACTCCAAGATCAAGGAGAATCCCGTCGACTTTATAGATGCCTCTTGCTGCCAGTTCCTGTACCATGTAACAATAATTGCTGCGAATGATCGTCGCCTGTTTATAGGGGGCTAACCTCTCACTCGCAGCAATTATCGCATCCTGGTCTTGATCTATGCCAATAAATCTCCCCTTGGCAGAAAGTTTCCTGCATACCTCACCGGCATGCCCTGCACCTCCTAAAGTACCATCCACGTAGATTCCGTCCGGTTTGATATCCAAACCTTCAATGGTCTCTTCCAGTAATACAGATTTGTGTTTAAATTCCATCTCCGTCTCCTGTCTGGATTTACTTTGCAAGATACTTCAAACGAGACCTGTCAGATTGTGATTCCCATGTCCTGCATGCTCTCTGCAATGCTGTCCATGTCATCATAATCACAGATCTCATTCCATTTTTCTTTGCTCCAAACTTCAATTCTGTTCAGATTACCTGTCAGAACCACATCTTTCTCCAGACCGGCAAATTCGCGCAGTGTCTGCGGTACAAGGATTCGTCCCTGCCTGTCCAGTTCACATGTAGTTGCTCCAGCTACAAAGAATCGTGAAAAAGTTCTGGCATTTTTATTTGTAAGTGGTAAAGATCTGAGCTTCATTTCAAAGGATTCCCATTCATCCATCGGATAAATGTAAAGACAGCCATCAAGCCCTCTTGTCAGAACAAACTCTTCCCCTAAGAGCTCCCTGAATTTAGAAGGAATGATCAGACGCCCCTTCGCGTCGATCGTGTGGTTATACTCTCCCATGAACATGTTACTCACCTACTCTCGCAAAATCTGAATCTCCCCTTCAGATTTCTCAGGTGGTAATGGACTCTGCCGTTATTCCCCACTCACCACCACTATTCACCACTTTCTACCACTTATGTGCTTATTCTAAACTATTTAGGCTGAAAAAACAAGGGGGAGAAAAAGATTTTTAAAATTTAGAACTCTGTTAACATTTATGAAACAACCTTATTTTTACGAGAAAAATGGGCTTTTATACATAAAAAGTGGGTTGAATTTCCACTTTCAACCCACTTATCTTTCAGATATATGTTTTTTTACTGTTCTTCTTTTGAATTTGTGGGAGAAGTTCCCACATCTGGCTTTACCTGTTCATCCATCTCCGGCCGGATTTCCGGTTCCGGTTTCATTTCAGAAGTCTCAGGAAACATCTGTTTTTCTTTCACTGACTCATCCAGAAATCTTTTTTTTCCTCTGCCGGCGTATAGTATCTCTTTTCTGTGCCATCACTCTGCGTACGATCACTACAGGCATAAAAACAGCAAATAATATAGCGGAAATTACCAGCGAAATCCCCACTTTTGTCCCCGGAATATAAAGCTTATCTGTTCTGAACCATTCAAAGAAAAACCTTCCCAGACCATAACCTGCCAGATAGATCATAAACAATTCGCCTTCATATTTCTTTTTTCGGCGCATGGCCATCAACAGCAGAAATAGCAGCAGACACCACAGACTTTCATAAAGAAAAATCGGCTGAACCTGAATATATGAAATCCCATTTATAGTCAGCAGATTATCTCTCATTGCTCCCGAAACTTCTCCTGACCGCACAGCTGAAACCGGTATCTGCATTGCCCATGGCAGATCTGTATATTCTCCGAAAGACTCTCTGTTAAAAAAGTTACCCCAGCGCCCTATAGCCTGTCCCAGAAGTATTCCGGGACACGCAATATCGGCACTCTGCCAGAATGACGTTTTGGTAATCCTGCAAAATACCGCTGCCGCAAGAAATCCAAAGAGCAGACCACCATATAAAGCGTAACCACCATTTCGAAAGTCCAGTATGGCATTCAGATTTTCTTTATAAAATCCCCATGAAAAAGCCACATAAAATAATCTGGAACCTGCCACTGAAACCATCAGGGAAATAAGTATCATATCGAGATACCTGTTCTGATCTTCCCCATTTCGTTTCGCTTCAAGTGTCACAAGTCCCATTCCAAGAAGAGCACCCACAGCAATCAGTACTCCATATATGGTAAATTCCATTCCAAATATCTGAAATGAGCGCGGCACATAATCAAAGACCAGGCCGGGTCCCGGAAAACGTATCGACATTTCCATAAATCACCTGTTCATCATACATTGAATCGGAATAAGATCACATCTCCATCCTGTACAACGTATTCTTTACCTTCCATTCTTACAAGACCTTCCTCTCTGGCACCTGCATAGGAACCACAGTCCAGAAGATCCTGATAATTTACAACCTCAGCTTTAATAAATCCTCGCTCAAAATCTGTATGGATCTTACCTGCTGCCTGCGGAGCCTTTGTTCCGATTTTAATCGTCCATGCTCTTGTCTCATCCTCACCTGAAGTAAGGAAACTCATCAGTCCAAGGAGATGATAGCTTGCTTTTACAAGTTTCTCAAGTCCTGATTCTGTCAGTCCCAGATCCTCCAGGAACATTTTCTTCTCATCATCATCCAGTTCAGAGATCTCTTCTTCGATTTCTGCACAGATAACGAAAATCTCACTGTTCTGCTCTGCCGCATATTTGCGCACTGCCTGTACATGGCTGTTGCTTTCACCGTCATCAGCCAGATCTCCTTCTGCTACGTTTGCTGCATAGATCACAGGCTTCCAGGTAAGCAGATTATAAGTAGACATCCAGGCTTCTTCATCTTCATTTTCCATTTCCATAGTAATTGCCATCTTGCCATCTTCCAGATGTGTTTTTACCTTCTGAAGGAAATCAAGCTCCTTGGCAGCCTCTTTGTCCATGCGTGCTGTTTTTGTAACTTTTGCAATTCTTCTCTCAAGGATCTCAAGGTCTGAGAAGATCAGCTCCAGATTAATAGTTTCAATATCACGGATAGGATCAATACTTCCATCTACATGGATAACATTGGAATCTTCAAAGCAGCGGACTACATGAACGATTGCATCTACCTCACGGATATTTGCAAGGAACTGGTTTCCAAGGCCTTCTCCTTTGGATGCTCCCTTTACAAGTCCTGCAATATCTACGAATTCAATTACAGCAGGTGTCACTTTCTTAGAATGATAAAAGTCTCCGAGAAGCTTCAGTCTCTCATCCGGCACTGTAACAACACCTACATTAGGGTCGATCGTACAGAATGGATAGTTTGCTGATTCTGCTCCTGCTTTTGTAAGTGAATTAAATAATGTACTTTTTCCAACGTTCGGTAACCCAACGATTCCTAATTTCATTTCTTTCTATATCTCCTTTAAGTGTATTGATTTTACATTTCAAAATCTCTTCCTATTATAATCGCGCTCCTTTTCATAAAAAAGCCCCGATACGCATGAATTATATCACATCAGGATTCTTTTGTACACCTCTTGTCTATGTATTTCCACCCGACATAAAACAGGGCTGTCGCCCTGTGAATTTATCTGCAGATGCAACAGCCCTCCAAAAACCTCAATTATCCCCCAAAATCAGTTTTTAAGTTCCCATTTTTTTATTTTGTTTTTAAATTACAGTCAGAAATGCTGCTTTCTGACAGCTTCAAAATGCGCAAACAGACCTTCTGCCATTACAGGTCGATAACCGGCAGACCTGTTTCTCTCTCCAGATCGCCTGCGATCCCAATAGTAGCCAGTCCTGTACATGCCAGAGCCAGCACTTCCGCGCCCTGCTCCTTTAACTTCATTCCTGCTTCCAGAATGTTCTTTCGTCCCTCAGGAGTCATAAGATCCAGTGTACTGTGGACACCCTCAGGTCTTGCAAGAATGATCTTATCAGGTACCATCCTGCGATATGCCTGAGGTGCATAATCTGTGATACCAAGAACTCCGATCCTGCTGCCGTACTTCAGTGCAAGAGCCACTGTTGTCTCACCGCCACCTGTAACAGGAATACCAGGAAAGACTTTTCTGAGCTCTTCCACACCTGGATCATCTGCACAGCTTACAATAAACATATCCACATCATGAAAAGATTTTGCAGTTTCAATGATCTTTGGCAATGCCTGATCAGAAGTTCCGGACTATGGATTCCGTCATACTGATCAGGAATACATTTTGTCTCTACTTCCAGATCAGGAAAATATTTCATAATCTGTCTTTCATGAGCCAGAAGAACGTCCTGATCTTCAGTAGTAAGAACACGGATCAGTCCGACTTTGAATTTTTTATCCATTATCACTTACCTCTTCTCATCTTTTATAAAAGAAAAACACCGTCTTCAATAACTTTGACATCATCCAGGTACAGAGTCGGGCGAAGAATAATACCATCCATATGACATTCCGCTTTATTGACCCCGCCGAAAGATGTGTTAGTTCCAAAGGCAATATGTACTGTACCATAAACTTTTTCATCTTCCAGGATAATGCCATTGAGGATTGCTGCCTCATTGGTCCCTATACCAAGTTCACAGAGAGTACCATTTGTCTCATTCTTCAGAAGTATATCCAGGTTTTCACTTTTTTCTCCTGCAACAGAACGAAGTTTACCCCCGGAAATTACCATATGAAGAGGACTGTCCAGCTTTCCTATTCCTACCATGGAACCGTCAATGATCATTTCACCGTCTGAGCCATCTTCCAGAGGTGCTATGTAAGCTTCTCCGGAAGGAAGATTTCCACATTTTCCGGCTTCTCTGTACACACCCGGACTTGGAACACCGTCCCTGCCATTCAGGTTAATAGTCAGGACTTTTCCGTCTTTTTCAATTCTTGCACTGCTGGCTTTTGTCAGCATTTCTGTGATCGTCTCTGTAAGCTTTTCCACAGCAGTATAATCAGCAGTCATTGCTCCTCTGGAAAACATTTCTTCTGTGATCCCGGGCATAGTTGCAACTCTGGTACCTGCCTTTGCAGCTTCGATTCTTGCATTTGTATGTGTAAGTGACTGGGCAGTTGGAGCGATCACCACATCCGCTTCTTTCATGGCTGCAGCAACAGCCTTTGGCGGTTCCTGACCACTTACTTCCCTTTCTCCCATAACCATAAGAATCTTTTCACATCCAAGATTTCCGGCAGCCTGATAAAGAGCCTCACCGATAGCCTTACGGCTGTCATCTGTGACGATCAGTACTTCCTCGCCCGGTTTTACTGCCAGGCAGGAAACAAGAACGCCTTCTGCAATCTTTACTAAATTTTCCATTTCCTGTTTACCTCTGCAAATTAATCAGATATCTGTAAGTTCGGATACAACCCTTGCAAGAAGTGTTCTTGGAAGCACAACATTTTTACCTGTCTTTCTTGCAAACATTTCTTTCATTTCCTGAGAATATCCGATACAGTCAAGAACGATCAGTCTGCATCACAATCTCTGATCTCATCTGCCGCCTTTTCCAGTTCATCTAAGGAACCATATGGAGAAGCAGCTACAGCTTTTACATTGTCAACATACTCTTTCCATTTATTCTCACACTGTTCCAGCTGAAGAGGTGACGGTGTCACACAGATAATACTGGACTTTTTGGTCATCAGCGGAACAAGTCTGTTAAGGAGCTCACATGGATAGATCATAGGTATATTTCTTGTTGACAGAGTCTCAGGAAATGTACCGGTACAGAACATCATGATCAGACTGCATCCTTCATCCTCCAGTCTGGTGATAGCTTCCTGAAGTCTTGGAAGAATGTGACGCTCTGCAAAGGTTACAGAACTTCCATCTGTAAGTCTTGATACAAGAACATAATCTTCTTTACCCGGAGCAAATTCTGCAATCTGTTCTCTGGTAAGTCCGTCAAGACCACCAGCCTGCAGAAGTTCAAGAGAATCATCAAAAATTGAAAGGATATCAGCTGTTACATCCACACGTGGTGCCTGTCCGATGGTAATTGCTCCTATCTTCATATGAGTACCTCCTATTCGTTACCCAGAGTCTGTAAGTGTTTCATACTTCCATATAATTTCTGGATTCGTGCATATTCATCTGTATCGTAGAATTTACACTGTTTCTTGCCATATGCTTTTGCTACTTCCAGCATAAATCTTGCAGCTTCTTCTACATCTGCAGCATGAGTACCGCCTGTAGCACATCCCGGAACCATAGTCTCTGCTGTGATAGCCACACCTACAACCGGTGCATCTGTAGCAGTACAAGGCTGAAGGATACTGTTCAGGTGATGTACATCATTTCCATATGGAGTAATATCCTGTGTTGCAAGAGGGAATACATAAGGAAGTCTTCCTGTTGTGATCTGCATCAGATCCAGAAGATCCTCTGAAGTTCTTAAAATATATCCCTCTTTTACAGTTGGAGAAATTGCAAATCCTCTTGTATTGATAACGCGGTTTCCTTTTGTAGTATCTACTACAAGCAGTGCGTCCAGATCAGGTGAAACTTCTTCTTTATTAACCTGAGACATCTCTACAGGAGATCCCATAAATGGAACCGGATCATGAGGTGCTGTAGGAGCATCCGGACAAATATGAGTGGAAATAAACACATCTCCGTCAAGATAGTCTCCTTTATTCTGCATATCCAGAAGTTTTGCTGCAAGTGCCACTGCACAGAGTGCTCCGTCTCCATCAGATACAAAACCGATTCTTTCAGGACGGGCTCCGATTCCTCCCAGACGTCCCAGAAGTCCGATAGTCGGTGCATCGCCGCCTTTTGCTTTTCCGTTTTTGCCCGGAATACGGACTTTAAGCATATCTGTGCTTCCCTTAGGTCCCACAAGCTCATATACTTCTATATCAGCATCTTCTTTGATCCCCTGAAGGTATTTTTTGACAGCCTCGCCAGTTACATAAGAACTGTCCAGTACCTCATAAGCTTCAATAATCTGTTTCATCAACATAGTTTCTTATCCTCCTGTCTTTTTTATTTATCAAGATAACCTATCAGATCTTTTCTGATCACATTTTCTGTTGCCTTCAAAAGCTCCGGAGCATACATAGTCGGAGACAGTTTCAGGTTCTTTTTATCTGTAGCGATCACATAAACATCCAATCCCTCTTCCATCATAGCTGTAGTAATCGGTTCTCCGGTCTTTGCATTGATCGTCATAATAAGATCAGGGAAAGTTGCAAGACGTTCTCCGTCCTTTTCAGCTGTGGCATATTCATTCCAGAAAGTAAGTTCACATCCGTCAACTGTACATATCCCACATCAAAGCCTCCAGTTGTCTCTATAGAGAAATTCTCCACAGGACCTCTGGAAAGGATACGTCCGTTCAGGTACCTGCAAACCTGCTTAACGCCTTCTTCAACAGATGTCTCAAGACCTTTCAGGAAAGCTTTTCCTGTTTCAATGGCATAACTTACCCCGCCGATCGCACAGTTCTCTTTTGCATAGCTACAGTAACAGGATTCCTTGCTACTGCTACCAGCCTCCGGCTTCAATGGAAGCCAGCCGCACCATTTTTGATGTGCTGTCAATAGTTCCTTCAAAGAAACATTCTATATGATTGCCTGTATCCGGATTTCCTCCCACACATGCTTGTACTGTCTTATAATCCGGAAGTTTATGAAGATTCATGCTTCCCATCACACCGGTAGGGTGTGCACGTCCATTACAGGGAGCATCAACCACCGGAAGTCCCAGCACAGCAGCCTGCAGCCAGCCATTGACTGTTGCCTCACCGCCCTGCTCATTGGTAATGATCCCACTGATATGAAAATCACAGTTATTTTGCAGGATTTCCACAGTTCTCGGAAGATCTTTGGGAAGCATAAACTGATCAGATGCATTGGGAGCACCCACAAGAGATGCTGTAAGAAGTACATCATCACTCTCAAGATCATCCGCCATTATCAGTCTGAGATCAGTATACTCCACAGCAAGTTCTGCGTATTTTCTTCCCTTTACAGGGTCACCGCCGCCACCACCGCCCAGGATCGTTCCTCCGGCAAGTGCAGCGTCAAGTACCTCTTTTGTAAGACGTATTCCCTTGTTTTTCATCTGCTATCACTCTTTTCTTAAGATTAATACACTATTTCTTTTTGCCCAGAGACAGGGTTGCCGTAAAGAAGCTGTAAAGAGCTGCACCGGCAAGAGAACCTGCACCAAGGATATTGAGGATCTGCTCGTTTTCTTTGTTGCGTTTTACAATGAAATAACGTATAACAAGAGCGATCAGAATAGTAAGTCCGTTGATAGTAGAGCCAACCAGAAGACCTGTTGCAAAAAGGATACCAATCTGCTTGGAACCGCCCATAAACTGAACGATCGCACCAGGAACTGCCCAGATCAGCAGCCACTTGGCAATATCTCCGCTTGCACCTGCTTCGATAGTTGCAACAAAGGTGGCATCAACAGGAGCAAACAGTCCCTGACTGAAATACTGTTTTGCCATGATAGCAACGAGTATAAAGGCTACTGTAAAACCAATAATCTCGCTTAAATACTGCTGTTTTCTTCCTTCTAATTCCAGTTCTTCATCCTTTCCGCATCCACGGAGAATGTATCCGCACTTCAGGTCATAAGCCATATCAGAAAAAGCAGGACCTGTTGCTGATGTATAGGCAACAAGAATACCAAGAGGCATAGTCGGGAAACCAATCAGCATACCTACGATCAGGAAGATCAGTGCTGTTGCAAATCCCGGGAACCAACCGGAATGCATCGCAGAAATACCTACGATCAGTTCAGATCCAATAGCTGCAAATGCTGCAAAGAAGATCCAGATAATCAGCTGAACAATACCCATTTCAGACCAGATACCTGTGATAATTGCAAGAAGGAGCGCCACTACAACATAAGCTATATAGCCACCGCCAAGAGCGGTTTTCATTTTGGACATACTGGAGGAAAACTTGTCTGCCGCACTGTTTCCATTGTCTTTTTTTAACAGCATTTTTCCACACTGGATCAGTGAGACAAGACCGGCTCCGATCATGATTCCATGAGGCATGTACTTGAACATATTGCTTGCCATCAGGTCGGCTCCTTCACCAAACAGATTGGCAATAACAGGAAAGCTGTGACCAAAGATATCGATAATAAAACCATTTGTCTTAAGAATTCCGATTACCAGCGAACCAACGCCAAGAGCTGCCATAGCCGTAAAATCACCGAACCATGAAACTCCAAGAAGGTCTGTAGGGATACCGATTATTTTACCGCCAATACCGATTGCCATACCAACAAGCAAAAGCAGGGCTTTTTTGCCCTTCTGTACAACTGCAAGTATAGATTCTGCTGATGCAACTCCCGGAGCCATGCACCCTCAGCCGGAAACATTTCCGTATCAAATGTCTTATAAAGAATAGTTGCATCAATTACAGTGGCAAGAAATGAACCGATCAGCATAGGATACATAAGATCCGTTCTTCCCATAATGACCGGGATACCGATGGGAAGCAGGAAACAGTTTGCTGCCGAAAAGGTTGCTCCTGAAATAGATGTCTGAATAAGGTTCTGACAATGGATACTCTGATACTTTTTCAGGAATGTTACGGGAATTCTTGAAATAATAATTGCAAACAGAGCTCCTACAATAGATGTATTAGGCGCTACACCTGTACGAACGATCAATTCAAGACCAATGATCGCGCCAGTGTACTCATTACAATATTCAGGATCAGAATATGAGGCGAGAATACTCTGGGATGTTCAGATGCTTTCAGGTGCATCTGGGTATAATCCTTTTTTGTGTTATTTGCCATTTTATGTCCTCCGTTTCGTAGATATTTCATGTATTTATACTCTTATAATGGCAGTTCAGAGTATAAAAAGCCGATGCAGGAATGCCCACATCGGCTTCACATTTAAGTAAATACATCATACCACTTTAAGCAAATAAAAGCATCGTCCAGAAAGCCTCTATTTACCGTACCACATTGTGCATGATGCACACCCTTCTTTCTACACATACATTTTCAGCTGACAGGCCAGAGAAAGTTTTCTGATCTCTTCCGGATCATCCAGACTGACACCCAGTATCTCCTCAATCTTGCGGATACGGTGAGCCATGGTATTGCGATGAAGAAACAATGCTTCTGATGCCTGTCTGCGGGATCCATTATAATGAATAAGTGTATCCAGAGTTGTCAGAAGCTGACTGTCATGAATACGGTCATACTGTTCCAGAGGACCAAGTTTCCTGAGAATGTATTCCCTGCTCTTTTGGGTCTGGGCAGTATGGAGCAGTATCTGGTCATACTGCATATCTTTCTGAAAAACCGAAGTCCATTTCTGCTTCCGCAGCCTTCGTATCCGGAATCCTTCCCTGATTTCCCTGTAACAGTCAGCCAGCTTCAGATACTCATCCAGAGGTTCACTGATAATGGAAACACTGGTACATTTATTAATTTCCCGAGTTTTATCTGTCAACTCTTCAGCTATTTTCTGTATGACAGATTCTGAAAAAATATCCCTCGTAATACAAAAGCACTTTTCTTTTCGGCAGATCACCACAGCATCTGAATGATATGTTTCAAAAATCCTCCTGCATTCTCTGATCTGACGCTCCTTTTTTATTTCGAGAAGAGCCTGGTTTTCTTCAGATTCCAGGGAAATACCGATTACTCTCACAGGAATATGAGGCCACTGAAGAGAGGCACTTCTATGATCCGCCTCTTCTTTCTGAGTGATCCTTCCGTTAATGATCTCTGAATACAGCCTGTCATCCAGATCTGCTTTGTTGTGTCTGGTAAGCTGAAAACGGGTGCTGAGTTCAACGTTGTTTCTGGCCTCCACGATTGCCACCATGATTGGAAACACAAGCTCTGTAAACCCCACATTATTGTTAATAAAAAAAAGCGGTAAATTCAGCTCATCTGCAAGTTCCAGTGCCTCCCCGGGAAACTCATCAAAAAAACGTGTCTTGATCGCAAGTGCGGATGCATTGCCTTCGTTCATATCCCTGATCACTTTCAGAACAGCTTCTTTGTCATTTCGTATGGAATATCCTGTTGTGATCACTAGAAGATGTTCTTTCATCCAGGGTTTGATATCCGGCTGTTCCATCATATCGTAAACATCCACTTTGCGCATAATACCATTTTTTCCCGCAACCAGAGATGCTTCACCGTTACTCCATATTTTTTCTATATCCTTTACATATAATTCCATAAAACTTCCCCAATAAAATTTTCTCTGTTCTGCTACATCTCCAGAGTACGTCCAGTGTCTGGTACATCGTTTTAGTCTCTTGACATTATCATAAGTAATTCCCCTGAGCTAAATGTAACTCTGGCATGTTCGCTGATTATCTCATTGCTTACAGTAAGTCCACTGTCTGCTGCTGTCAGACAGTAGTTACTCAGGGGATATTTAAATCCTTCCAGAGTCAGATCTGTCACATTTCCTCCAAATGGAAAAAGATCGTGAAAGTGACAAAAGTGGTGACAATTGTAGAAGGGAAAAGCAAAAGTACACGTGGAACAGAAGAAACGAAATATAAGCAGAGTCTTTATGGCAAAATCATAAACGGAGAAGATAAAGGAAAAGAAGTCCGGATTGCCAATGAATACACAACAACAGAAATGGCTGACCAAAAATACCATAAAGGTGACCGGGTGTTTTATAAGGGATCATCGATCATTGGAGTAAAGCGGGATACGATGCTGGTTGTTATGCTTGGCTTCCTTGCACTTCTGCTCCTTGGGATTGCCGGACGGAGGGCGGTTTGACGATCATAACAGCAATGATGAATATCCTGATTTTTGTGATCGGTTTCTGGACGGCGGATGACACATCGGAAATTCTAAGTGTATGTAGCAGACTGATCCTTTTTTTGCAGTGGTAACGCTTGTTGGATTAAATGGAATCCACAGGAAAACTTTTGCCGCACTATTGACAACACTATGTGTCCTGCTTATGATCATGGGGATATTTGATTCTTGTTATGCAGCATATGGAAGAACTGGATTATTCGACGATGGAATATCTGGGCAGTATTGATAATCCGGATGAAATTTTCCATGCAGAGATCCTGTTGTCAGGACTCGGTGCCATCATGGATGTGGCGGTTGCCATATCGGTGGCTTTAAGCGAGATTGTTGAGCAGAAACCGGAAGTAAAATTTGTGGAACTTTTCCGTTCGGGCAGAGAGATCGGATATGACATTATGGGAACAATGATCAATGTGCTGTTGTTTGTGTTTGGCTGCGGTCTGATCCCTACATGTTTGATCCGGATGAACAATGAGGTGTGTTTTGTTACCATTGTAAAATTGCATATTCCATGTGAATTATGCCGTTTCTTTGTAGAAAGTATCGGAATTGTACTGGCGATCCCAGTGTCTATTTTCATAACAGCAGTTATGATGAAACTATCTGTGAAAAAGAGGGAAAAAGATGTTGATCATATTGGGACTGATTCTAATGATAGTAATAGTGCTTGTTGGAGGGGACAGAGGCGCCATGTCTCTGATCGCTCTGGTTGGAAATATTTTGTGCCTGAGTCTTGCGATCTGGCTTTATGCCGTCGGAGTCACCCGTGTTTTTGGTTACTGCCGGTGCTAGGAATTTTAATTTTCTTGTATCGACTTTGTTTTATC
>ENA-OQHY01000337-OQHY01000337.1-human-gut-metagenome-genome-assembly--contig:-NODE-337-length-27159-cov-4.898787_pt1 | contig 27159 bp, 33 predicted proteins | sample MGYA00242570_ERZ504733 | MGnify/ENA primary metagenome ERZ504733 (study PRJEB26092, sample SAMD00036219) | human gut metagenome | host: Homo sapiens | study: EMG produced TPA metagenomics assembly of... | reverse complement strand
GTTCTCGGTGTCAACCTTGACAACGGTCAGGTTCTGCACGGTACGCGCACGCAGCCCATGTGGCCGGGCAGGCGCTTGCCGGGGAACACGCGAGAGGGGTTGGAAATAGCGCCCATAGAACCTGCATGACGTGCCACCGGCCGGTGCCGTGGCTCTCACGCAGACGGTGCTGGCCAAAGCGCTTGATAACGCCCTGATAGCCCTTGCCCTTGCTGGTGCCGACAACGTCAACCTTGTCGCCCTCTGCGAAGACATCAGCCTTGAGGATGTCGCCGACGTTGACGGCAGCGATGTCATCAAAACGGAACTCACGCAGGGTGCGCTTGGGAGCGACGTCAGCCTTGTCGAAGTGACCCTTGGCGGCCTTGTTGACCTTCTTGGCGCTCACTTCGCCGTAGCCCATCTGAACAGCCTGGTAGCCGTCAGACTCAACGGTCTTCTTCTGCACGACAGTGCAGGGGCCGGCCTCGATGATGGTGACCGGAACGACCTTGCCGTTGGCGTCGAACAGCTGGGTCATGCCCAGCTTCTTGCCGATGATACCTTTTTGCATTGTGTTTGTCCTCCTGTAAAGGTTATTGGTTGGTGGTTTCCCATCAACATGACCTCTCCGCTGTTTGCATTGCAGCGAGATGGTGCTTTACCGTGTCTTTCCATTACACGCCGACCGTTCACGGATCACGGCCGCGCGTATCGGCCATTATAATGTAGAAACTCGATTACAGCTTGATCTCGATGTCAACGCCGGCGGGGAGCTGCAGGCTCATGAGAGCCTCAACCGTCTTGTTGGACGGCTTCAGAATGTCGATCAGACGCTTGTGCGTGCGGGTCTCGAACTGCTCACGGCTGTCCTTGTACTTGTGGACAGCGCGCAGGATCGTGACGACCTCCTTGTCGGTGGGCAGAGGGATCGGGCCGGAAACGCGAGCGCCAGTGCGCTTAGCGGTCTCCACGATCTTCTGTGCCGCAGCATCGATCAGGGATGCATCGTAGCTCTTCAGACGGATTCTGATTTTTTCTTTGACTGCCATTGCATTCGCCTCCTATAAAATTTTGCGCCTTAGGCGAGCCGATAAATCACACACGTTTCCGGGTGTTCAACCTTTTCGCATGACAAAATCCGGTGAACCGTGTTCGCACAGTTCTCCCGGAAAGAATCATCACAAAGTAAGGTGAACATTGGTCCGCACCGCAGAATGCAGTGGCGTACATATCCCTTTGTTTCCGTAATTCTTTCGCCCGGTTCTAAGATCGGACATACTCCGCGGAAAAACCCGCCAGCCTTCGGCTTTACGGCGGCAACCTCCCGTATCAACGCATATCGCGGCTTGCGCAGCTTGCTTATTCTGCACAAGCCTTCCGCAGCCAAGATGTATTATAGCACACGTCTCCCGGTGTTGCAAGTGTTTTTTGGCATTTTTATAAAATTTTTTTGAGAAATTTTTACGTTATGCCGAAAGTAGTGGAGGTTGTATGAGTTTTCAACAGAGTGCATGGTTTTTGGGGAAAGTAGTTCTGTTTTTCAGGCAAATCGCAGGGAAAACCATTGCTTTGTAGGGGCCGCACATGGTCCCCGACCACCGATTTCTCCGAGGATGAGGCAAATAAAGTCATTACCTACCTGGAAAACGGCGGAAAGCTTCTGATGTTCACCAGCTATACCGGAACGGATATGCCGAATCTGGATTCCATTCTGGAAAATTACGGCGTGAAACGCTCCAGCGGAATTGTTGTGGAGACCGATTCCCAGCATTATTATCCGCAGATGCCGTATTATCTGCTGCCGAACATTCAGAGTGATGACATTACAACCGAAGTAAAGAGTAATTACATTCTGATGCCGGTTGCACAGGCAATTCAGAAGCTCGATTCTTATCGTGATACCATTACGATCAAGAGCCTTCTGACGACCACCGAGGACGCTTATATTGAAAATGACCCGGAGAACAGCACCTGGTCGAAGAGTGCGGACAGTGAGACGGGCGCATTTGACCTTGGTGTTTCCATCACAGAGACCGTAGATGATAAAGAGACACAGATCATTTATTTCTCGAGTGCATCGATGCTGAGCAGCCAGATCGACCAGGCAATCAGCGGTGCGAACTCGAAGCTGGCAGCGACTGCACTGACCTCCATGTGTGATGTGGAGCAGACCGTTGTTATTCCAAGCAAGAGCACAAGCTATACAAACCTGGTATTTACACAGGGAGCAGTTAACACCTGGTCTATTATTACCATTGCGGGAATTCCGCTGGTACTTGTTGTGATTGGCGTGATGATCTGGATGAAGAGGAGAAAACAGTGATGAAGAAAAAAGGAAAGATGGCGGCCTGCCTGATCCTTTTGGTACTGCTTCTTGCCGTACTGGTGGTGCTGACGAAGAAAAACAGCACCGCCGATGCGGACAGCGGCAGTTCGGATTCTGGTGCAGACGCCGAAAAAGTGGTTGATTTTTCAAAAGATGATGTAACAGCGCTTTCGTTCCAGATCAACGGAGAGACGGTGTCCTTTACGAAAACAGCAGGAGACGATGATACTGATATCTGGACATACGACCAGGAGGATGGATTCCCCTTGGATGCCAGCAAGATAACGAGCGTTTTAAGCTCTCTTAGCAGCATGACAGCAGAAAGAGTCATTGAAGGCGATGAAATCGATTCTATGGCCGATTTTGGGCTCGAGACGCGTCTCAGGAGGTTGTAGTGACTGCGGGAGACGAGAAAACGACGATTCATGTCGGAGATAAGAACAGCTCGAGCAGATACTATATTTATCTGAACGATGATACGAGTAAGGTTTATCTGGTAAGCACATCGCTTGGAACGATGTTCCCGTCCGATATGATGGAGTGGGCGACAACGGAATCCATGCCATCTGTGACGGCGGAAAACATTACAAAGCTGCAGGTGGAGGGTGAGAACGGATATACGCTGACAAAAGAAGTAAGCGCTGCTGATTCGGCACTCCAGACGGATGAATGGCAGGTTGTGGACGCAGATGGAGCGGCACATGGCGGTGATGCGGATTCGATCGGCACCATGACAAGTGCAGTGGCATCTCTTAGCTTTGGAGATCTTGTTACGTACAACGCATCGGATCTTTCCCAGTACGGACTGGATCAGCCAAAGACGACGATTCGCGTGCATTACACGGAAGAGCAGGAGTTGAGGCTGACGATACAACAACGGCAGATACTTCTTCGGATTCCACAACAGATTCTGCATCAAGCGACAGCACTGCAACGAGCTCTTCTTCCGAAACGACAACCGTTACGGTGGAGAAAGATCTGGTATTGTATGTCGGCAATGCAAATGAGGACGGCGGTTCTTATTACGTGAAGCTGGACGGCTCGAATGAAGTTCATCTGATGACGGCTTCAAACGTTGAAACCTTCACCGGAAAGAAGGCATCTGATTTTTGGAACATGTATATCGGCATGGAAAATGTATCGGATCTGACGAGTCTTGATATTACGTATAACGGCGAGACGAAGACGTATGTACGCCATGTGGAAGAGAAAAAGGATGACGACAGCGATTCCACAACACAGGAAATCAGTTACATCTGCGGCGATGAAACGATTGATAAATCAACGTTTACCACGTTCTATTCTTCGCTCATTGGCCTGAAGGCGCAGACGAAGGATGAAAGCCTCGTGCAGGCCAAGGATGCCGAGTTTACCGCAGTCTTCCATATGACAGACGGCGACCTGACATTTGCTTACAGCCCGTATGATTCGAGCTTCTATTACACGGTAGATGAGGACGGAGTTCCGTCTCTTGTGAATAAAAATAACGTGAAGACCATGCTGGAAAATTACGGGAAACTGCTTGCGGCAAAGACGGAAGATGACAGTTCTTCAGACAGCACGTCAGAATCAGCGGAATAAAGAGTCATTAAAATCTGGTTAAAATTGAAAACGGAGGATTTACTGAGAGTGAAAAATCAGTAAGTCTTCCGCTTTTTTATGGGAAAATGAAAGCGGAAGAAGTATAATGGGAGTATAACAAAGACGGTGGATGGGGGGGTGAAAGGATGAAAAAGGTTTGTTTGACAGTATTGTGTATTCTGCTGGTGGGCTGCGGTAATGCAGAAACGGCGGAAACAGAGGAGAAAATGCGGTTTGAAAATCTGGATCCGGCAAAGGTAAATATGCAGTACGGAGGGTTGAAGGAGTGGGATCGGTTTTATAATAGCTTTTATGAGCAGAAAGAGGGAAGCGATCTCATTGTTCTAGGAACGGTAGAGGATTATAGCTGTTTTGCCGGGGGAATTGAGATTGCAACCGATATTTCACTGCGGGTGGATGACGTTTTGAAAGGTGATATGGAAGCCGGAGAACATATTACGGTTCGAAAGCCGGGCGGAGCAGTTACGGTGGAAGAGTATCTGCAGTCCATGGAGGATGCGGGAATTACGTACTGGAACGCAGAGGAGCTGAAAGCGGAGTATTCGGAGGAGGAACGGCGGGAGAACTATATACAGATCAGCTTCTGCGACCTTGATCCGGTGATCGGGCAGAAATCCTTGTATTTTCTGGAGAAAGATGCGGAAAAGGAGCTTTATTACCGGCTTTGCGACGGGTTTGGACAGTATGTAGAGACTGCGTCGGGTGAATATGTAAACGCGTATGAGATTGCAGATGAGAAAAGAAATGCGGATGAGCCAATGATGCTTGCACTGGGAGAAACGGTGGAATTTGACCCGGATGCAGCGCCGGAGGAGAGAATTAATATTTATACGATGGATGAAATAAAAGAGGGAATGGAAACGTATACAGCGCCGCCAACGGATTATCCGGGCGCAGAGGAAGATGCGTTGGAAATGGACTGTGAGCCGGGTTAAAAATGGAAAAACGGGAGGATTTACTGACATGGAAATATCAGTAAATTCTCCGTTTTTTTGTCTCATTTTTTTCGCTCGAGGCCGGGAGCAGAAGGGGGTATTACTGTACCGGTGCGAAGAAGATCTGGATCTGCTCTAAGAGGGCCTGTGGGGCTTCCATCTGTGGCATGTGCTTTGTCTTCGGCAGGATCTGTGTTTCGATGGAGGTGTTGAGCGCTGTGTACAGCGCAAAGGTTTCTGCGATGCCCGGCTCTTCCTCGCCGCCGATGAGGAAGATGCTGTTGTCAATGTGCTTTAAGGCGTGGCCGATGTTGAGGTTCACGTAATTGCCCGCAAGGCTTGCAAAAAGGTACTTTCCGGCGCTGTTCTGGAGGTGTGCGGACTCGTAGAAGGCGTCTACGTCCTCCGGTGAGCGGTGAAATGGGTTGTGATAATAGCTCTCGGTGAATAAAAGCTCGATGTTGGAGCGGCCGGTGAGCGTGTGGTACAGCAGCGTGCCGACAAGCGGGAGCTCAATCATGCGTTTCAGGAAGCGGCTGCGTTTATCCGGAATTTTGTTGAGCTTGGCAAGGTCGGTCGGGTTGATCATCATGATTCGGCCGAAGCATTTCGGGGCTGTATTGCAGGCGGTTACGACGAAAGAACCGGATAAACCGGATGCAATTACGTCGGTTGGACATCCGATGACCTGCTTGATGAAGGTGACGATGAGCTGTACGTATAAAAAGTTTGTGTACGTGATCGCCGGCTTGTCGGAACGGCCGCAGCCGAGAAGATCGAGTGTGTAGACGGTGTGATCCTGGGCGAGAGTATCCTCAATATACTGCCATTCGCGGCCGCTGGAGGCACAATGTAAGTCATGAAGTAAGAGCATCGGGGTTCCGGTGCCTTTTTTTGTGTAAAAAATATCGCCGAACTGCCAGGAAAAGCTCTCTTTTTCAGCCGATGCGAGCAGGTTTTTCCGTACGGCGGCGGTATCGAGCGTTTTATTCAGAAAGTAAATCGCTGCGCCGGACATCGTGGTGAGGACACTCAAGGTGACCAGTTTTTTGCTGTGTTTCATATGATAAAACTCCTTTCAGGGGTCTCCCGGAGGGGAGGAATCGGTTCGAAACGTTGTGTTGAGCTTATTATAAGCGAAAAAAGGGAAAGATACAATGCAAAAATTAAGGGAAAAATGAGAAAAAGAGACGAAAATAAGACGCAATTTGACGAAAAGCGTAGACAATTCCAGGAGAACTACGTTATGTCAACTACTGGCGAATGGCATATTTAAATGGTTTACATAACTGCAAAAACAGAGAAAAAATGATGCAATAATACACATAAAAGCATGAAACGGCACTATGGGATAAAATCCTTCCAGATTGGCAAAAATCCATGAAAAAATGGTCCCAAAATGCGTTTAGTAAATGGTTTGGAAAATCCGAAAAAACGAATGTAAAAGTTCAATTCATATGAAAATATAAAAATATAATTAAATAATTTAATAAAAGAGAGGAAACAGAGACGAAAAACTACGTGAAACACGCGAAAATACAGGAAAAATGTAGAAAAGACGGAGAAAATCAAAGATAGAATAGAAAATACGATTATTTTAAAAATAAGAGAAGTGAAAAATGAGAGTGATTTTCGGAAAGCCGGGAAGCAAATCGCTTCTCACTGATCGCCGAAGACCGAAAATTGTAAAAACGATGTTTCACGTGAAACATTTTGAGAAACGTGAAACGTGAAAAATGAGACGGGGAAAGTGACATAAGTAGAAATGAAAAAATGAAGGATGATCTAAAAAAATGGCAAAAAGAGGGTGTAAAACGATGGAAGAGGCGGAAAAAGCAAAAAAGATAAAAATGAGTTGAGAAAAGGCAAAAAACGACTGAAAAGGGGAAAATGTAGTATAGACATGGGCGAAAAGAATAAAAACGGGAGGGAGAGGCAGTGAAAGGCAAGAAAATGGTGTGAAATGGCGATGAGGGATAAAAAACGGAGAGAAGGAATAAAAAATGTTGATAAAAGAGAAAAAGTGAGATTGTTTACAAAAAAAAGAGAAAGGTAAGCCAGAAAGATGGAAAAGAGGATAAAAGACGTGGCAGCGAGAGAAAAATATTAAAACCATAAAAACAGAAAAATTATAGTGAAATCAAATAAATCGATAAAAAACAGAAAATGTGCAGCCTGGCCTGTAAAATAAAAAATCAAAGAAAAACCGCCCGAAAAGAGAAAAAAATTGAGAAAAAATGAAAAAGAGGATGTCTCACGGATTATGCCTCTTACTGATGAAAATAAAGAGAAAAATGCTGAAAATTTGAAAAAAGCGAGGAAGAACGATGAAAAAACAGAGCCCTGGTGAATAAAAATACATTTTATATACAAAAGAGACATTTACGATCACCGAACAACCATAAACAGTTTTGATTCCTGATCTGTGTATCAATAATATCCTGATAAGTTAATTTTTTTCTTCCTAATCACCTGAGATTTCCTTGAAAAAGAGCATCACACGATTAAAATAACGTTTCCAGTATATTTGTACCTCAAAAACGTCAAAAATTAAAATGTTTCACGTGAAACATTTCATAAAAACTGTGTGAAACAGAAAAAAATGTTCTGACATCGTAGAATTACTTGGAAACCATCAAAAAATGCAAAATCATGCTGAAAAAATTCCAAAAAGCCTTTAAACAGCGTAAAAACCGAGAAAAAGCATTGTAAAACAGTGCTTTTCAAAATGTTTCACGTGAAACATCGCCAAAAATCTCCAATTTTCTTATGTTTCACACCGCCTAATCATGCAAAAATGCAGAAAATGTTTCACGTGAAACATTTCCAGTAGTAAAATCCGGCGTAGTATGATAAAATATCTTTGTTCCAAATTGGGGCAATTTTGAGATAGAATCTGAAGAATTCCTCAGATAGACTGGCATAGAAAAGGAGATTTTTCCTATCTATATGCCAAAACACCTGCCGCATGAATCATTTTTTTGAAAGAAGTGCCGGCAGGTCATTTCCTGTAAAAAGGAAAACTAGAATGGAAACAAAAAGATGAAAGGAGGCAATACATATTTTGGGAAGAACAATTGCAATTGCAAACCAGAAAGGCGGCGTAGGTAAATCTACCACCGCAATTAACCTTTCTTCCTGTTTAGGAGAAATGGGACAAAAAGTTCTGACCATTGATATGGACCCGCAGGGAAATACCACCAGCGGAATGGGAGTAGAGAAAAATGAAGTGGAAAATACCATCTATGAGCTGCTTCTTGGAGAGTCAAAACTGGAGGACTGCATCATTCCTCTGAATTTTGATAATCTTTCCCTTATCCCTTCCAATGTCAATCTGGCCGGAGCGGAGATCGAGCTGATCGGGGTGGAAGACAAAGAATTCATCCTGAAAAACGCAATTGATCAGGTTCGCGATCAGTACGACTTCATTATTATTGACTGTCCGCCATCCTTAAATATGCTGACAATCAACGCGATGACCACCGCGGACACCGTTCTGGTGCCGATTCAGTGTGAATATTACGCACTGGAGGCTTATCCCAGCTTATGCACACGATTGAGCTGGTGCAGGAGCGTCTGAATCCGGAACTGGAGATGGAAGGCGTTGTCTTTACCATGTACGATGCGAGAACGAATCTTTCTCTGCAGGTAGTAGAAAACGTAAAAGACAGCCTGGATCAGAATATCTACAAAACCATTATTCCGAGAAATGTCCGCCTTGCGGAGCACCGAGCTACGGTATGCCGATCAACTATTACGACAAGCGGTCCACCGGTGCAGAGAGCTACCGTCTCCTGGCAGACGAAGTGATTCACAGGGGGGATGAAGAGTAATGGCAGCGAGAAGAGGAGGATTAGGCAAGGGCCTGGATTCCCTGATTTCACCGGGACATTCGGCCAAAGCAGAAGCAAAAGAGAAACCGGCAAAACCGGAGGTCAAAGTAGTCGAGAAGGTTGTTGAAAAAGTAGTCGAAAAACCAGTTGAGATGAAACTGAAAATCTCCGAAATTGAACCGAACCGCGAACAGCCGCGAAAATCCTTTGACGAGGACGGCCTGATCGAACTTTCGGAATCCATCAAACAGTTCGGAGTTCTGCAGCCGATTCTGGTGCAGAAAAAAGATGATTATTATGAGATCATCGCAGGGGAACGGAGATGGAGGGCTGCAAAGCTTGCCGGAATCAAAGAAGTACCGGTCATCATCAAAGATTTTACCGAGCAGGAAGTTGTCGAGATTTCCCTGATTGAAAATATTCAGAGAGAATCTCTGAACCCGATTGAGGAGGCACACGCATACAAACGCCTGATGGAAGAGTTCCATCTCCGCCAGGATGAAATCGCAGAGCGCGTTTCCAAGAGCAGAACGGCGGTTACAAACTCGATGCGTCTCCTGAAACTGGATGACAGGGTACAGCAGATGGTTGTCGATGAAATGCTGACAACCGGTCATGTGCGTACGCTGCTGGCGCTGGAGAATAAAGAGCTCCAGTACAATACGGCAATGAAAATCTTCGATGAAAAGCTCAGTGTCCGTGAGACCGAGCGCCTGGTCAAAGAGATCCTGAATCCGAAGGTGAAGAAAGAAAAGAAGTCAATCTGGAAGAGGAAGCCATCTACGAAGGTCTGGAAGAGAAAATTAAGAGCATCATTGGTACGAAGGTTTCCATTCACCGCGGGGCAAAGCACAAAGGAAAGATCGAGATCGAGTATTATTCCCAGGAAGAGCTCGAGAGAATCATGGATCTGTTTGAATCAATACAGTAAGAGGTAGAATAATGAGCGATTTATTTAGTAAGGTAGGAATTGACCTTGGCGTTGTTGTACTTCTTCTGATTGTACTGATTATCGTGATGATGATTATGACGGTCAGCATGTCGCTGCGTCTGAGCAGACTGAACCAGAAGTACAGAAGCTTTATGAAAGGAAAAGACGCCCAGTCACTCGAAAAGCTGTTTCATCAGCGGTTCAAGGAAATTGACAAACTGAACAAGCAGAATGAGCTGACGAAAAAAAATCTTGCGGATCTGAAAAAGATCCAGGGCATGACGCTGAACAAATACGGAATCGTAAAATATGATGCGTTTGACGATGTGGGCGGAAAGATGAGTTTTGCGCTGGCAATGCTCGACAAAGAAAACACAGGTTTTATCCTGAATGCAATCCACAGCCGTGACAACTGTTTTTTATATCTGAAAGAGATCGTAAAAGGCGAGTCCTATATCATGCTGAGCGCCGAGGAAATCGACGCGCTGCGCCAGGCAATTACGATGAATTCGATCGATCTGATGTAAAAGCGGACCGCAGAAAAACAGCATGAAAGAACGCTTGAAAAAATGCATATACTGTTATATGATGGTACTGGAACGCGCCAAACCCGCATAAATGCTGGAAAAACGGCAGTGGTTCCGGGCTGGAAAGAACAAAAAGAATCCCGCCAAAATGAGGGGATAAGATCTACTAGGAGGAAATTATGTTAGACATTAAGTTTTTAAGAGAAAACCCGGAAGTTGTAAAACAGAATATCCGAAATAAATTCCAGAATCAGAAACTGGAGCTGGTTGATAAAGTCATCGAGCTGGATAAAGAAAACCGTGACATCAAACAGGAAGTAGAAGACTTCGTGCAAAAAGAAACAAAATCTCCAAACAGATCGGCGCACTGATGGGCCAGGGCAAGAGAGAAGAGGCTGAGGAAGTAAAGAAACAGGTAGCTGTTGACGGTTCCCGCATCGAGGCTCTTTCTGCAAGAGAAAAAGAAGTAGAAGAAGAAATCAAGAAGATCATGATGGTGATCCCGAACATCATCGATCCTTCCGTACCGATCGGAAAAGATGACAGCGAGAACGTAGAAGCAGAGCGCTTCGGCGAGCCGGTTGTACCGGATTTTGAAATCCCGTATCACACCGACATTATGGAGTCCTTCGACGGAATCGATCTGGACGCAGCAAGAGAAGTTGCAGGAAACGGATTCTATTATCTGATGGGCGACATTGCACGCCTCCACTCTGCCATCCTTTCTTATGCAAGAGATTTCATGATCGACCGCGGATTTACCTACTGCGTACCGCCTTTCATGATCCACGGCAACGTCGTAAACGGTGTTATGAGCTTCGCTGAGATGGAGTCCATGATGTACAAAATCGAGGGCGAGGATCTGTACCTGATCGGAACCAGCGAGCACTCCATGATCGGTAAATTCATCGACAGCATCATCCCGGAGGAGAAACTGCCTCTGACCCTGACCAGCTACTCTCCGTGCTTCCGTAAAGAAAAAGGAGCACACGGCATCGAGGAGCGTGGTGTTTATCGTATCCACCAGTTCGAGAAACAGGAGATGGTTGTTGTCTGCAAACCGGAAGACAGCATGATGTGGTATGACAAACTGTGGAAGAACACCGTAGACCTGTTCCGTTCCATGGATATCCCGGTTCGTACTCTGGAGTGCTGCTCCGGTGACCTGGCTGACCTGAAAGTAAAATCTGTCGATGTTGAGGCATGGTCTCCGCGTCAGAAGAAATACTTCGAGGTAGGAAGCTGCTCCAACCTTGGTGATGCACAGGCAAGACGTCTGAAAATCCGTGTCAACGGCGAGGACGGAAAGAAATACCTGGCACATACCCTGAACAACACCGTAGTTGCTCCGCCGCGTATGCTGATCGCATTCCTGGAGAACAACCTGAATGCAGACGGAACCGTAAGCATTCCGGAAGTTCTTCGTATGTACATGGGCGGAAAAGAGAAACTGGTTCCGAAACACTAATCGCATAAGAAATACAAAGGAATGAGAGGAGGTGTTCTTATGCACGCTTACCTGAAAACCATTGGATTTTCAAAGATCAAGACGACGAAGGAACTCCAGGAGATTCTTCGTGATGTAGTAGAAAACTACGACCGTAAAAAGATTGTGGAAACAGAAGAACACCACCTTTTTGCTGAATTTTCGAAAGAATATGCATATGACTGTGGTATCACGGTCTGTGGGGAAATTGATGAGAACAACCGTTTCCAGATGGAATATTATTATCCCTATTTCGAGGGCGGGCAGATCAGCTCCTACGAGGAGGTATCGGTGGAGCGCCACGTCGATAAGGAATCGTTTGCAGGCGCCTGCGACGATATGCGGCTTGGCATCACGATGATCTTTTATCTGACGCATGCAGCGGAATATCTTGAGATGAAACAGAAAAATGCGCTGCAGCCGCTTCCGCTCCCGCTTTCTGTCTCCGGTCTTGCAGCGGAAGGAACAATTTTGCTTCCGATCCAGAAAGACCCGGAACAGGTCGAGAAGGAGCGCCGCAGCACGCAGCAGAAGAATTCACTGATCTCGGCTGCCAGAAACGGGGATGAGGATGCGATGGAAAGTCTCACCATGGATGATATTGACACATATGCCATGATTTCCCAGCGTCTGACGAAGGAAGATGTCTTTTCTATTGTAGATAGCTTTTTCATGCCGAGCGGTCTTGAATGTGACCAGTACAGCGTGATGGGTGAAATTACGGAGATGAATACAACGAAGAACGCGGTAACGGGCGAGCAGGTGTATGAGCTCGGCCTCGTCTGCAACGATGTGCCGATAGACATCTGTATCAACGAAAAGGATTTATTTGGAGTACCGGAAGTGGGAAGACGTTTCAAAGGCCAGATCTGGCTGCAGGGAATGCTGGAACATCTGTAAGGGAAAAATAAAAAGAGCGAGGGCTGAAAAGAGAAAATTCAGTCCTCGCTCTTTTTTGCAGATTTTTATAACGATAAACGGATGTTTACTGGTTCTGCACCAGATTCAGATGCTTCCGCACCCGCTCGATCAGCATTTCAAGCGCAACGGTGTTCTGTCCGCCCTCCGGGATGATCACGTCGGCACGGCGCTTGCTCGGCTCTACGAACTGCTCGTGCATCGGTTTTACGGTCGTCAGGTACTGCGTTACAACGCTGTCCAGAGAACGGCCGCGCTCTTTTACATCGCGCAGGATCCGGCGGAGAATCCGCACGTCCGCATCGGTATCGACAAAGACTGTCCATCAGATCGCAGAGATCCTTCTCAACGAAGAGGAGAATGCCCTCGAGCACGATAACCGGGGCAGGATGGACCAGAATCGTTTTATCCGAGCGGTTATGCATGGCATGTAAACCGGCATCTCGATGGATTTTCCGGCTTTCAGCTCGAGAATGTGCTGGCATAACAGGTCGGTATCAAAGGCATCGGGATGATCGTAATTTAATTTGGCACGCTCCTCAAAAGGAATATCGTCATGGCGTTTGTAATAGTTGTCATGGCGCAGAATGCTCACTTCATCGCGTCCAAAACTTTCTACCAGCTTATCTGCCAGTGTCGTTTTTCCACTGCCGGTTCCTCCGGCAATTCCTATCAGTATCGTATCCATAAGAAACTCCTTTTTATCCGATGATAGCCAGTGTTGCGCTTGTTCCGAGACGGCTTGCGCCGGCATCTACCATAGCCTGTGCCTCGTCTGCGTTGTGGATTCCGCCGGAAGCTTTTACGCCCATATCCGGGCCTACGGTCTTTCTCATCAGGGCAACATCAGCCGCTTTTGCACCGCCGGTAGAAAATCCGGTGGAGGTTTTTACGAAGTCAGCGCCGGCTTCTTTTGCGAGCTCGCACGCTTTTACTTTCTCTTCATCGGTTAAAAGGCAGGTCTCGATGATGACTTTCAGAACGATGTCCTTGCCGCATACTTCTTTTAAGGTCTGGATATCGGAGCGTACGAAGTCGTATTTGCCGTCTTTGAGGGCTCCGACGTTGATGACCATATCAACCTCCTGTGCACCGTCTTCGATGGCCGCACGGGTCTCAAACGCTTTTACACGGGTATCGGACATGCCCAGAGGGAAGCCGACAACGGTGCAGACTTTGACGTCAGATCCTTTGAGCTTTTCAGCAACGAATTTGGTGTAGTACTGGTTGACGCAGACAGAAGCAAAATCATGTGCAAGTGCCTCGTCGCAGATCTTTGCAACCTGTGCTTCGGTTGCGTCTGCTTTTAAAATAGTGTGGTCAAATAATTTGGTGTTCAGCATAATTTTTTCCTTTCTTTGATGAAAAATAAATCAGAATGATAGAGAAAAGGCAGAGCCGAAAAAACACAGTTCGGATTTAACGGCTCTGCCTTTAAAAATTGTAACTATTCAGAGCCACATCTCGATTCCGCTGCGCTGCATCTCGATGTGGCTGCTCGCCATATGAAATTCCAGAAAAAACCGCTCATTCATGCAAGCATGATTCGCAATTTTTTCTTCCATTTCACATGGCTCTGAATAGTTACATATTATCTTGCGCCCTTATCGTATGGAATACCTTCGGCTTTCGGAGCCTGGGAATTCTTGGATGTGAAGGCGAGAATAATCATGGATGCGATAAACGGCATCATGTTGTAAATGTTCTTGGACAGTCCCAGATGGGAGAGGACGGTGGAGTCCGCAATGTTTGCCAGGGAACGGAATACCGCAAAGAATACGGCTGCTCCGGCAATGTGGAACGGTTTCCACTGACCGAAGATCATAACAGCGAGGGCAAGGAATCCGGCACCGGCTACGCCGACTTCGAAGTTCCAGGTGGTAACGGACGGAACGATGTAGGCAAATCCGCCGATACCGCCGAGTGCACCGGAGATGATAACACCGGTGTATCTCCACTGGTATACGTTGATACCAACAGAGTCGGCTGCCTGTGGATGCTCACCGCAGGCACGCAGGCGCAGTCCCCATTTCGTTTTGAAGAGGAACACGTAGCTGCAGATCAGAAGGATGATCCCGATGAACAGGAAGATGTTCACGGTAAATGGTCCGATCTTGTAAATGAAAGCGGCGTTGGTGTAGTTCAGCTTTGCGGAAGCTGCACCGTTTCCGGCATCCGAGCCGTTGTTGAATGCTTTTACCAGGACGATGGCAATGGCAGTAGCCAGCATGTTCAGCGCGGTTCCGCCGATCGTCTGGTCTGCTTTCAGTGTGATGGCGGAGAAGCCAAGCAGCAGAGAGTAGATCATACCGGATACGCGCTCGCCAGAATGGAAAGTGCCACAAGTGCAGGAGCCGGGAGGTCCGGGAACAGAACCAGGACGAAGACACCGGCAAGGCCGCCGATCGCCATGATTCCTTCCAGCGCGATGTTGATGACACCGCTTCGCTCGGAGAACATACCGCCCATCGCAACGAGCATCAGAACAACGGCGTACAGTAAGGTAAATTTAATTAAAAGGAACATTATTTCTTCTCCTCCTTTCCGTTGTCTGCATTGGCATTTGCTTTCTGCTCTTTTTTGCTCTTGAACAGGTTTGCAACGATGCCCTTGAACAGGGTAACGAATGCGCAAAGGTAAATGATAACGGCAACGATCAGGTCCGCGATCTCCGGCTGATAATATTTCGTAGGCAGGTAAGCACCGCCGACCGAAATATGAGCAACGAAGAGAGCAGCGAAGATAACGCCGATCGGGTTGCTAAGTGCAAGAAGCGCAACCGGGATACCATTAAATCCGATGGCCGGGAGTGCTGTCGATACCTGCGGGTTCCACTCGGATGCACCGGAGAGGAAGTAGAGGCCTGCACCGATTCCGGCAAGCGCACCTGCGATGGTCATGGAGAGAACAACGTTTCTCTTCTCGTTGATGCCGGCGTATTTGGCAGCATCCTTATTGAACCCGCAGGCTTTCAGCTCATAGCCGAAGGTTGTTTTGTTCAGAACGATGTAGATGATGACCGCAATGGCAATCGCAATGAAAATCGCAATCGTTGTGGAACTGGTACGGAAAATGGAGTTCATGCCGCAGTCCGGAATCAGGGATTTCGGAGAAGCGGAGCTTAATTTGTAAGTACGTGTGGTCTTCTGATCATACATGTCCGGGATGGTGTTGTACATCAGCTCATTGACAAGATAAAGACCAATCCAGTTGAACATGATGGAAGTAATGACTTCATTTACGTTGAAGTATGCTTTGAAGATACCAGGAACTGCTCCCCAGATGGCTCCGCAGACCATAGCAGCCAGAAGGCATACATACCATGGCATGTGGAGGATGATGGCAAAATACAGGGCGCCGAAGACACCGACGGTGTACTGTCCGGCAGCACCGATGTTGAACAGACCTGTTTTAAAAGCAAATGCAACCGAAAGTCCGGTCATAATCAGGGGAGCGGACTGAGCGATTTCACTTCCGATTCCTTTCGGCTTTAAGTAAAAGCCGCCTTTGATGATTCGTGTAAATCCATCCACTGCGTTCTCCGCGTTGATGCAGTATAAAATGATAAATCCCACAAGAAGACCGATCACAATACATACAAGAGAAGCGACAATGGACAGAAGAGCGTTTTTCGTTTTTTCGTTCATGCTTTTCTTACCTCTCTTTTATACTTCTTCGGGAACCGGATCCCGTTTTGCACCTGCCATGTAGAGACCGAGTTCTTCGACAGAAACGGTTTTCGGATCCAGCTGGCCGACCAGCTCTCCTTCGTACATAACAAGAATACGGTCGGAAACATCCATAACCTCATCCAGTTCCAGAGAAACCAGAAGAACGGCTTTTCCCTTGTCGCGCTGTGCAACGAGCTGGCTGTGAATGTATTCGATGGCTCCGACATCAAGACCACGGGTAGGCTGTACCGCAACGAGAAGATCAGGATCTTTGTCGATCTCACGCGCATGATCGCTTTCTGCTGGTTTCCGCCGGACATGCTGCGGGTGATGGTCACAGGACCCTGGCCGCTGCGGACATCGTACTGCTCGATCAGGCGCTCGGCATATTCGCGCACGGCTTTTGATTTGATAAAGCCGAAGGATTCAAATTCCGGCTGCCAGTAACGCTGCAGCACCATGTTCTGCTCGATGGAGTAATCCAGCACGAGGCCGTGTTTATGGCGGTCCTCCGGGATGTGGCTCATGCCCATCTTGGAGCGGTCGCGGATGGAAGCTTTCGTGATGTCCTGTCCGTTGAACAGAATTTTACCGCCGGATACTTTTTCCAGTCCCGTGAGGCCCTGAACGAACTCGGACTGGCCGTTTCCATCGATACCTGCGATGCAGACAATCTCGCCTTTTCTTACATTAAAGGAAACATCTTTGACGGCGTTGTTTCCGTGCACCTTGCTCGGTACGGTCATGTGCTCTACTTTCAGAACGGTGTCGCCCGGTTTTGACGGCTTTTTGTTGACGGAGAAGCTGACGTTTCTTCCGACCATCATGCGGGAGAGCTCTTCTTTGGAAGTTTCGCTGATGTTGACGGTTCCGATGTATTTTCCTTTGCGGAGAATCGTACAGCGGTCGGCAACTTCCATGATCTCGTTGAGTTTATGGGTGATGAAGAGGATGGATTTTCCTTCTTTTGCGAGGTTCTTCATGATCTTCATCAGCTCGTCGATTTCCTGCGGCGTCAGAACCGCGGTCGGCTCGTCGAAGATCAGGACTTCGTTGTCACGGTAGAGCATTTTCAGAATTTCGGTACGCTGCTGCATGCCGACGGTGATATCCGAGATCAGAGCGTCCGGATCGACCATCAGACCGTATTTCTCGCTCAGTTCCATGACTTTTGCACGGGCATTCTTTTTCTCGAGGAAAAGGCCTTTGGTCGCTCTACGCCGAGGATGATGTTGTCGAGAACCGAGAAACATTCGACCAGCTTAAAGTGCTGGTGCACCATACCGATGTTGAGATCATTGGCGTCGTTCGGCGTGTTGATATGGACTTCCTGCCCATTCTTCTTGATGATTCCGGAGGTAGGCTGATACAGACCAAAAGAATACTCATCAGTCGATTTTCCTGCACCGTTTTCTCCAAGCAGAGCATGGATTTCTCCTTTTTTGAGCTGTAATGTAATGTTGTCGTTCGCCTTGATACCCGGGAATTCTTTGGTGATGTTCAACATCTCAATAATGTACTCATTTTCCATATACATATTCCCTTTCAAGCGTGGTTTTGCAGGACTGCCGAAGGCATGGAAAATAAGGCAGAACTGCGGGCTTTCATTATGTCTAGTATAGCATTTTGCGTGGCAGAAAAAAAGGGGAAGAGAAATAATATTCTCTTCCCCAAAAGGCATATTGTTACAGAAACAGTATGCACATTAGCTGATGTAATCAACGGTTACGTGAGAACCTACTTCCGGCTGATTTTCTGTATCGCTGGAGATTTCGATGGAACCATCGCGGATACCAGCCAGTACAGTTTCATACTGATCCTGTGTGAAGGTTGTGAATCCCCAGGATTCGGAATCGGTAGGAAGGCCGATGTAATCTCCGTCTTTCAGTCCAAGCTGCTGAGCAGTTCCGCCAAGTTCAGAGAAGTTTCCGCTGAAGTAGGAATCCAGAGCGTTGTTGATGGCGCTTGGAAGACCTTTCATAGCGGAAGTCAGGCAGCGCTCGCCGATTTTGGAACGCTGGTCAACGTCTACACCAATAACTTTTCCGTCGTGTGTCTCAGCTGCATCCAGAGCAGATGTCCAGATACCGCCGCCGCAGGCGAATACAACCTGTGTTCCGTCTGCATACCAGCCCTCCATACGGGCGGTGATGGAGTCATCGCCGTAGAACTGGCCGCCATAGTAATATTTTACGTTTACATCTACGCCGTCTTCTTCAGCAGCAGCGTTGATACCCTGTACATAACCGTAACCGAAACGGATAACGGCCGGAACAGCGATACCGCCGAGGAAACCAAGGCTTGTGTAGCCGTCTTTTACTGCAGCGTATCCAGCCAGGTAGCCGGCCTGCTCTTCTTCGAAGGAGCAGATGTACACGTTCTTTCCGAGATCAACAGCTTTGCCGTTTTTTACAATATCACCTTCGGTAACATCGACTGCGATGAAGGTTACATCCGGATAGGTGTCCTGCTCTTCAGCGATGGCAGGTCCGAACAGGTAACCTGGCATTACAACAACGGTAGCACCCTCGGAAACAGCAAGATCGATGGAGTTGATACGCTCTTCATCGGTATCCTCTGCCGGTTTGTAGTACTCGTACTCTACGCCGTTTGCATCGCCGTAGGCGCATACAGTTTCCCAGGTGATCTGGTTGAAGGATTCGTCGGTGATATCTCCGGAGTCTGTGATCATGGCAATTTTCTCACCTGCGGCGTCTTTTTTTTCTCCATCTGTGGAAGCAGAAGCGGAAGTTGCGCTGGTGGAATCGGCGCCTGTGGATGCGTCGGAGGAAGAGGATCCGTTGGAGGAACCGCATCCTGCGAGTGCAGCAGTTGTCATGGCGGCTGCAAGCAGTAAGCTAACTACTTTCTTTTTCATAATAGTATTCTCCTTTCAAGAGGTACAGCGTTTTTGCGTGTATGGCTACATTATAATATAGAAGAAAAAAGTATGTCAAGCAAAGGAAAAACTGCGTGAAATCCACTAATTATCTGCATGCGAGCCGGAAATTCTTCGGATAATGGCGTTGGATCTTGCATAAATTTCTTCCGGGTCAAAGCCGATATGGAATTCGCCGTTTTCGTAGAGGATTTGACCGTTTACCATGGTAAGCTTTACGTTCTGTTTGCTGCCGCTGTAAACGAGGTTTTTGATCAGATTATTCTCCGGCTGCATGTTCGGCTGATGGAGGTCAATCATGACGAGATCGGCCTTTTTGCCGGCAGCGAGACGGTCGCAGTCAGTAAGCTGCATGGCGTGCGCGCCGCCTGCGGTTGCCATGTAGAGAATGGCGTCGGCCGGGATTCCTGCGGCATCCATCTCGCGGACTTTGGAAAGGCCGGTGGTCAGGAACATTTCGCGGAACATATCGAGGCAGTTGTTACTGGCCGGCCCGTCAGTGCCGATGGCGAGGTTGATGCCGTTATCGTAAAAACGCTTCAGCGGGCAGATGCCGGAGGCGAGCTTCAGGTTTGAGGAGGGATTGGTAACGGCCGCCAGTTTCCGGTCACGGAAGATCTCAAAATCGCGGTCCTCCATCCAGATGCAGTGGTAGCCGCCGCCTCCGTACTGGAACATGCCTAAGCGTTCCATCAGCTGTGTCGGGGTGAGTCCCCAGCGCTCTTTACAGCCCTCGACTTCGCTTTTTGTTTCGGCGTTGTGTGTCCAGACAGGGGAATGGTATTTTTCGGCGAGTTTGGCAACGGATTCAAGAAGCGGGCCGCCGGTCGTATATTCGGCGTGGAAACCGAGCAGATACGAGGTGCGGTCGGAGAGTTCGTTGACATAGTTATACATCTCTTCGAGAATTTCCGGGCTGTCGACGAAGTTGTTGAGACCGCTGGTAAGAACGGTGCGGAATCCGGTGTCGACCGTGGCAGCGATGCTGTTTTTCTGCTGGATGTACATGTCGAAATTGGAGGTGATGCCGCTCGTCAGATATTCCATGATGCCGAGGATATTGAGCCAGTAACGTCGTCCCCGGCGAGCTTTGCCTCGTTCGGGAAGACCTGGCGCTCGAGCCATTCGTGGAGCGGGAGATCGTCCGCGTAGGAGCGGAGGAAGGTCATCGGGGTGTGCGTGTGTGCGTTTTTAAAGCCCGGGATCAGAAGATTGCCGCGGGCGTCAATTTCGCGGTCGAAGACAGTGGTCTCTGCGGCATCTGGATCTGCTTTTCTACCAGGTCCGATATAGGTGATGGTGTCGCCGGTGACATGAAGTTCGTCTTCGGCGATGGAAAAATGGTTTTCAGCGTCGAGTACGAGAATTTTGGCGTTGTAAAAACGTGTATTCAAAAAAGATCTCTCCTTTATTTTACGTGCTGTTTACAGTGTCTTTGCGATGCCCTGAATCGTTGCGGCAACGAGTTTTTTGAACTGCGGTGCAACCATGTCAGCTGCCTCCTGAACTTCCGCATGGCACAGAGGCTGCGGGGAGATGCCGGCGGCAAGATTGGTAATGCAGGAAATACCGATAACGCGCATGCCCATATGGCGTGCAGCGATGGCTTCGCAGGCGGTGCTCATGCCGACCGCGTCTGCGCCGAGGGTGCGGCACATGGCGATTTCCTGCGGGGACTCGTACTGCGGGCCGGTGAGCTGCAGATAAACGCCTTCCATCAGGTCGATATCAAGGCTGGCTGCGGCTTTCCGTGCGATTTTCTGGAATTCAAGGTCGTAGATCTGGCTCATATCCGGGAAACGGGTGCCGAGCTCGTCAATGTTCGGTCCGATAAGCGGAGATGGAACGAAGCAGGCGATCTGGCCGTTTAACAGCATCAGAGAGCCTGGCTTTGTGCCCTGTTTGATGCCGCCGGCGGCGTTGGTTAAGAACAGTGCTTTTGCGCCCATCAGCTTCATGAGGCGGGTCGGGAGAACAACGTCGGTCATCGGATAGCCTTCATAATAATGAACGCGGCCCTGCATGCAGACAACCGGCACATCGCCGACGTAGCCGAAGATAAAACGGCCCGCGTGGCCCGGAACAGTGGAAACCGGGAAGCCTTCGATATCGTGGTAATCGAGGGTTGCGGTAACGCGGATATCATTCGCAAAATCACCGAGGCCGGAACCGAGAATCAGTGCGACTTCCGGCTGGAAATCGATCTGGGAGCGGAAGCTCTCGTAGCATTTCATCAGTTTTTCGTAAACAGGGTTTGGGGTGTTGCTCATAGGAAAAACCTCCTTAATATAAATGATTTTCTGCTTTTTGAGTCTTTTTTCGGCTATTTTTAGGGAAGAAAAGCCTGCCACAGAGATGTGAGTCCCGGAGGCAGGCTTTTCTTTTAGAAAAAAGATCATCTGGTAGTTCTATTGTAGTATAGAAAGCGCGGAAAAGCAATGATTTCAGTCATCAAAAATATTCAGATGCTGTTTCATGATATTTCCCAGCCATTCAATGACCGGACCGAGGGTAATAACCATCAGCACGGTGACAATGCCGAGTTTTCCGCCGAGCAGAACGGCGATCGCAGTGACAACGAAGTCGTAGACGATGCGGATCACACGGAACGAAACGTTCGGCAGGTGGGTGGAGATAATGAAGGATACTGCGTCGTACGGTGCAGTTCCCATATCAACATCCATATAGAAGGATGCGGCAAGGATAAACAGGATCAGCGCCGGGATCAGCACGGCGATTCGCACACCCATCGAGGTGAAGAGGTCTGCCGGAAGGACTTTCGCCCAGATCCAGGAGAAAAAGTCGATGGAATATCCCACGAGAAACATGTTTGCGAGGGTTCCGAAGCCTAAGTTTCTGCCGCCGAAAATGATAACGAAGATGAGCAGGACGGTATTGAAGAGCGCCTGCCAGTTTCCGATGCTGATGCCGAGGCGGGTGGAGATGGTCTGGTTTAACAAGGTACACGGATCGGTGCCGAGATCGACGAGAAGCAGCCATGAGAGCGCAAAGCCCATCAGGATGACGGCAGTGATGACCAGAATCAGGCGGGTCCAGAAATGTTTCTTCTGGTAGAAGCCCTGGATGATTTCTTTCATAGTATGAGTTCCTCCCTGTGATTTATGCTTGGTTTTTCACCTTTTCGGGCGGATTTTCTACGCATTTCCTTCGAAATTTTTCGATCGTCTTTCCAACACGTTTTTCGCCCTTCTTTCCAGAAAAATCTCCGCCGTTTTTTTCGGCGGAGATTTGACCGTTTCTGTTATTTTAGTATATTTTTCCCAAAATGTAAACTATTTTCTTTTGATGATGTCAACTTAATGTTCACAAAATGATGAACGATAAATGAATATAAATTAACACAAAACATAAAATTGAAAAAATACGTTCATTAATAAATTAACGAAATGAACATGTGAGCTGAATGAAATTTGTGCATTCTACAATGTGTCCACGCGAGACGGACAGAACCTTGAAAAGAACTACAATATACGGATATACGAATTAACGCCATAAACAGAAACCAAAGTTATAGAACCAGCTCCACGTTTTTACCGAAGACTTCGCGGTATAACTGTTCGCGTTCCGCGGTGATCAGCCGCCCGACGGAATCGGTTGCCGCACCGAGACAATCGGCGCAGGTGAGGATCTGGTAGAGAATGGCGTTGTCGTTGCTTTATGGGTATACTCGCGCGGATAGCCGCCTTTTTCGTCGTACCAGAGATGGTGGTAGAGCGCCGCCTCGGCGTATGGTCTTGTGGAATCCCATTTGCTGAGGAGCTCATAGCCCATCTGTGGGTGGAGACGGATCAGATCAAAGAGAAAAAGTACATTGCATCATTGGAACCGTATATTGGAGATATTCTACTGGTTGGAATTAATTATGATAAAAAGACCAAAAAGAATGAATGCCTGATAGAAAAGGCGTAAATGAATAAAAAGGCAAGGCAGCATATCACAGGAAATCCTGAGGCATGCTGCCTTATTTGTCAGGCATATCAATAATTGGTTCAAAAAGGATACGTTAGAATACCACTACCAGAAGCATCTTATACTGCTCTTTGCCATACACTGCATGCGGATGTTTTGCCGGCATGACGATGGATTCGCCTTCGTGGAGTTCGTATTTTACGCCGTCGATGGTGATTTCACCGGTTCCGTCGAGGCAGGTGACGAAGGCATCGCCGCCGGACTCGTGGGTGCTGATTTCTTCGCCTTTGTCGAAGGCAAATAAGGTGATGCTGACGGATTCATTCTGTACCAGTGTTTTGCTGACGATCTGGCCTTCCTGGTAGGAAACCTGATCTTTTAAGACCATAACCTTGGCTTTATTGATATTTTTCATGATGCTCATAGTTCATAAATCTCCGTGATAGAATGAGAACGTGTCTGAAAAAATTCCCAGGCACGTTCTAAAAATGTGTGATTAAGATGAGATGACTCATCGGTGTCGGGCGTGTATAGAAATGGAATCTGAGGTCCGTTTTCTGATATGCCCAAATTCAAAGATATTTTTGTCTGAACATATACAGTATACGTGGAAAAATGAAAGAAAGCAAGGGGTTTTCTTTATTTCCCGAAAAACAATTCCATATCGTTTTCAACGGTATCGATTCCGGCGATGCCGAAGTTTTCAATGAGAAGAGCTGCAACATTCGGGCTTAAAAATGCCGGGAGTGTCGGGCCGAGGTGGATGTTCTTGACACCAAGCGACAGCAGTGCCAGAAGAACAATCACAGCTTTCTGCTCATACCAGGAAATATTGTAGATGATCGGCAGATCGTTGATATCGTCGAGGCCGAAGACCTCCTTTAATTTCAGTGCAATCACGGCAAGAGAGTAGGAATCATTGCACTGGCCGGCATCGAGGACGCGCGGAATGCCGTTGATGTCGCCGAGGTTCAGCTTGTTGTATTTGTATTTCGCACAGCCTGCGGTCAGGATCACGGTGTCTTTCGGCAGCGCCTGCGCAAAATCAGAGTAATAGCTGCGGCTCTTTGCACGGCCGTCACATCCAGCCATGACAACGAATTTTTTGATCGCGCCGGATTTCACGGCATCGACGATCTGGTCTGCCAGGGCGAGTACCTGTGCATGGGCGAAGCCTCCGACAATGGTTCCCTGCTCGAGTTCCGTCGGCGGTGCGCAGTGCTTTGCCTGTTCGATGAGCAGAGAGAAATCTTTTGTCTCACCGATGACGCCGTCGATGTGCGGGCATCCCGGATAACGAACCGCTCCGGTTGTGTAAATACGGTTTTTGTAGCTGTCCTTCGGCGGCACGATACAGTTCGTCGTCATCAGAATCGGGCCGTTGAAGGCTTCAAATTCTTCTTTCTGCTTCCACCAGGCGTTACCATAATTTCCCTTAAAATGTTCATATTTTTTGAACGCCGGATAGTAGTGTGCAGGCAGCATTTCAGAGTGGGTGTAAACATCGATGCCGGTGTTCACGGTCTGCTCGAGCAGCATCTCGAGGTCGCGCAGATCATGACCGGAGACGAGAATACCCGGGCGGGTGCCGACACTGAGATCGACGGTGGTGATCTCCGGATTGCCGTAAGCGGAAGTATTGGCTCATCGAGCAGTGCCATTCCCTGCACGCCGTAGGAGCCGGTCTCGAGTGCGAGAGCCGTCAGTTCCTCTGCGGAGAGGGAATCGTCGAGCGTTGCGGCGAGAGCACGCTGCAGGAAGGCATCGATTTCCTCGTTTTCTCTTAAGAGAACATTGGCATGGCTGGTGTACGCGGCAAGTCCTTTCAGACCGTAGGTGATGAGCTCGCGTAAAGAGCGGATGTCCTCATTTTCCGTGGAAAGTACGCCGACGGTAACCGCTTTTGCGGCAAACTCATCGGTTGTGCCGTTCCAGAGGGCGGCTTCCGGCAGAGCGGAGCAGTCGGCAAGCTGAGCGAGAAGCGCTTTGGTCTCAAGCGTTGCCTCAATTCGTGCGCGGATCGTATCATCATCAAAGTTCACGTTTGTGATGGTCGTAAACAGGTTTTCGGTGATGAGATGATTGACGCTGGCATCGACGGTTTTTCCTTCGCGGCGGAGCTGTGTCGTCACGGCGGAAAGTCCTTTCGTCGTCCAGATCAGCAGATCCTGCAGCGCCGCTGTCTCCGGGCGCTTTCCACAGACACCGGATTTTGTACAGCCGGAGCAGCCGGCAGTTTCCTGACACTGGTAGCAAAACATATTCTGTTCCATAAAAATAGTTCCTCCTGTAGGGTATTTCCGAGGGGTTAAGCGCAGAGGGAAAAACAGATCTGCGCGGAGTTTCATAATTTACACGTACAGAATATCGGATATAACAGGAAAAGTATGTGGTTATAACCACGGAAAATACTTTTTGTGTATATTCGTTTATGAAAAATAAGCATTTGAAACGATGAAACGGTAAAAAATTTACGCTGCGGTACCGCCTAGAGAGACGGATGACGCAGCGTAAATTTGTTTTTATGAAATTCGAGGATTCCCTCTTTCTGCATTTTTCCGAGTTCTTTGGAGAGGGCGCTCCGGTCGAGGTTCAGGTAGTCGGCGAGGCCCTGGCGGTCGAAGGGGATCGTAAAGGTGTCGGCGCCGGTTTTGGCAGACTGCGCGGCGAGGTAGACCAGCACGCGCTCGCGGATCGTCTTTGGTGTAGTGCAGAAAATGCGGTTGGAGAGGGTAAGATTTTTCTGCATGGAGATGCGGAGCATGTTACTGCGAAGCTGGGACAGCCATGCATCATCATCATCGGCGGTCTGGTCGAGGTTTCGAAGATTGAAAAAGAGAACCGTCGAGGCTTCGGCTGCCGTGACATTCACCATCATCGGCTCCCGACAGAAGCATACGTTTCGGCAAATACCTGGCCGGGGGTGATCTTGCTTAAGATACTGCGGTTGCCCCAGAGATCCGTATTCTCCACGAAAACGCTGCCGGACAGCACAATCCCCAGTTCGGACACGCGGTCACCCATGTGATAAATGGTCTGGTTTTTCTCAAACGAACACGTCCGCAGCCACCCGCTCGAAACAAGAGCCGTCCGCCCGGTTTCCGAGATGCCATGAAAGAGCGGGAGAGAAAACACCTCGGCCGGAAAAACAGCATCAGCCAATGATTTCATACTGCAGCATCTCGTATTTCAAAATACTGCCCTCCATAATTTCCGGCGGCAGCAGTGCGCGGGCAACCAGTTTCATTTCATTGTCCTCCGGTTCGATGTCATTGCGGCGTAAATGCGCGTAATCACCATCGATGGCGACTACTTCGTAGGTGCAGGATAACATAAGAAAACAACCTCCTTTTTCTTTACATGATACCTATTATACCGTGTGCAGAAACGGATGTCGATGGAATTTTTAATGTCGGAAACAAAAGTCTATGCTATACTTACAGCAGGGTATGACAGAAAAGAAAGGATGGAAGGTAGGATCCTGGGGGAAGAACTTGAACTGGAAGTCTGCTCGGTGCTGAGAAAAATCCGGGAAGATATGTAGCTCATTATCATCAGCGGCTATGCGGAATTTTCTTATATAATAGGAAAGTTCGACATCTGCTCAGAGAAATCCCTAAACATGTGGAGGATAAAAAAACTGATTTTCTAACAGAGCTTCTGCCATGGTCCAAGTCTTTACCAGAACATATCGGGAAGCCCAGACAGCAATAAGATTTCACCAGCTAACAGAGGATTTTTCTTTACACAATAACTCCATATAATTACCGGAATCAGACAAAGCCGAAAAAGGAAAGAAGATTAGGAACCGTAATAATTCTATTCAAATTTTCTTCCTGATTCACTTCACTCTGCATGTACGGTCACCTTACTTTCTTTTTTTAGACATAAACCAATAAAATATAACACAAAATGCTAAAGCAAACACAACACCAAAAACATTTTGAATCACTCTAAGACTAACCGCTCCTTGTAGTCCATAAGTCTCTGCTGCAATGGCTAAAGCACCAAATGTGTTAAATACTGCCTGCCAGCCATATTGTGCTGAAAATCCTACACCGATTCCACCAAGAATTCCTATATATGCATAGATTGACGAAGGAAGCAGAAAATATAATA
>ENA-OQHY01000332-OQHY01000332.1-human-gut-metagenome-genome-assembly--contig:-NODE-332-length-27458-cov-6.534814_pt1 | contig 27458 bp, 35 predicted proteins | sample MGYA00242570_ERZ504733 | MGnify/ENA primary metagenome ERZ504733 (study PRJEB26092, sample SAMD00036219) | human gut metagenome | host: Homo sapiens | study: EMG produced TPA metagenomics assembly of... | reverse complement strand
TATAATCAATACAAATATCAATATGTTTCCGAGTCTTTTCTTCATAACAAATTCACCTCGGATATATTTTATTATGTTTTCCTTAAGATTTCCTTAAGTTTTCTTAAGAATTTAAAAATTGAAAAAAGAAATAGGCATGATTATTCTAAGGGCATGAAAAGTTAATAATCACCTTTGTTGCTGTTGTTATTTTTGTTGCTGTTGTTAATTGTTCTTATTACTGTTGTTATTAGTTTTGCCTGAGTCTGTTTTTGAAGAACTGTTGTTAGTAGTTTTGCTCGTTTCACTCTTTTCAATAACGGAACTCTGCTGACTGTTTGATTTTTTGCCCGAAGAACTGCCGCCTGAGTTTTCGGAGTTATTGCCTGAATCGCCTGACTTGTTGTTGCCGCCGGCGTTGTTGTTTACAGGCACAGCTTTTGTTTCTTCAACATATTCAGTGTTGCCCTGAGCGTCTGTTACAACCTCGGTGTATGTTTCAATTTTTGTTTCAATCTGAGTATCTATGCGTGTTTCGTGAACAATCTTTGTTGTTTTTTGCTCATCCGAATTTTCTCCGCAACCACTCATAACGCTTGCAGCCATAGTTGAAAAAGCCACAAGTGATGCAAGTGCCGCAATAAGACAATAGTTTTTCTTTTTGCCGTAATTACGCATTATGCCACTTCCTTAATGTGATTTAAAATTTCGGTAAGTGTTACCGTATCTTTACCATAATATTATATCAAATTAATCAACGAAAATAAAGAAATTTCGCAAAATTGTACCGTTATATATTGAAAAATTACTTGTATTAATTTTATGCAAATGGTACAATAATTTTGACTGATGTGATTAACAAGTGAACTTTTTGTGAATATATCTAAAAGTTCCTTATTGATATGATTTTTTAGGAGTGATTATAGTGAGGACAACAAAAAAGGCGCTTTCAATTGTACTTGCTGGTGTGATGACCGTTGGCGGTATGTCGGTATTTTCTGTTTCTGCCGCCCAAACATCAACACCGACTCTTTCATTTAAAACTCAGAATGCACTTTATGCACACGCAGTAAGCGGTTCTGACGATTCTGACGCATGGGTTGCATGGCAATGTAAACACAACGAGGATATGGAGGAATTGAATACTAATAGGAAGTATTTCTTCCTTCCAAGCAGTGTTTCGTCAACAAGTGTTGAGCTTTATAACGCATATTCAAAAAGCGTTACGGTTAATAATGTAACTATACCGTCAGGCGAGTCGAGGGAGGTTTCGTACACAATTGATAAGGCAGGCAATGTTACTGCCGACGGAAAAACCTATTCCCTCACATTCTTAAAGTCCTCTGCCGAGTCTGCAATCTATGTGAACAACAGCAATGCTGACGGCAACGGTAAGGAACTTATCTCTTATCTTAACGAGGATAAGAGCAACTATTCCTCTGCAACAGGCGCTATTGTTGACAGGAACGGCAAGATTGACAATACTTCAATCAAGAAAATCAAGGGCAGAGGCAACTCAACATGGGGCAAGGCTAAGAAGCCTTACAACATCACATATTCCGATAAGGTTTCAATCGGCGGTATGTCAAAGGGCAAAAAGTTCTCTCTTCTTGCAAACTATCAGGATGATTCACTCACAAGAAACCGTTTTCTTTATGACCTTGCAGATGCAGTAGGAACTCCATATGCTTCGGATTCAAGATATGTTGATTTCTACTCAGACGGTTATTACTGGGGTTCATATCAGATGACCGAAAAAATTGAGGTGGGTAAGAGTGCCCTTGTCAACGATATTGACGATACTGCATACCTTGACGCTGACGGCAATGTAAACAAGGATTTTCCATTCCTTTGTGAAGTTGATTCCGGTGCTGTAGACGGTGAAGATTACTATGTAAAATGTGATGACGGTATCAAGGTTACAATTAAAGCTCCTGAGCTTTCGGAAGGCGACAAGGGCTATAATGAAGTTAAGAACTATGTCCGTGAAAAGTACAATGCTTTTTACAGAGCTGCTAAAAAAGCAGACTCCGACCTTTCACAGTACGCTGATGTCGATTCCTGCGCAAAGCTGTGGCTTATAAATGAACTCGGTAAAAACTGGGATTCCGGTGTTTCAAGCGTTTACTTTGTTTATAAGCGGGGTTCCGACGGTAACTACAAGTTCTTCGGTTCACCTGTATGGGACTACGATAATGCGCTCGGTAATGCTACAGGCAGTGCTTGGGATCTTCAGAACTTCGGTGTTAAGGATTACACACAGTATTCAGGCTGGTGGTGCAGATTCAAGGACAGACAAAAACGCACTCAGAGCAGCACCAACATTATTAACAACATTTCAAGAAACACTCAGGTTAATAAGGCTGCCGTAAATATCTGGTTTGAGCAGTTTGTTCCTGCAATCAACTATTTTGCAGGCAAGACCACATCTTACAAGGCTCTGACGAATTCTATACAAAAACACAGTATTTTGACCTTCTCAAGGACAGCGGTGCGATGAATTACAAAAGCGGCTGGCATATAAGAACGAGCAGTTGGATTTGTGACCACACATCAATGAACAAGGCTGACTTTGATATGACAACAGGTACATATACCGTAAGTAACACTAAGACAAGCTACAATCAGGGCAGTTTTACGGATATGTATAACTATGCGGCTGATTGGATGACAAGCCGTGCGGCATGGATCAGCAGTAAGTGGTTTAGCGAGTACACTCCTTCCGCTAAAATCGGTGATGTTGACGGCGACGGCGAAGTTACTGTAATGGACGCAACTCTTGTTCAGAAGTACATTGTAAGTCTTGAAACACTCACAGACAGTCAGCTCAATGTTGCCGATGTAAACGGTGACGGTGAAATCAGCGTTATTGACGCAACACAAATTCAGAAGATTGTCGTAAATCTTGTATAATTCAAGCACAGAATCGGGCAGGAAACTGCCCGATTTTTTGTTATTGTTTCGGAAATTTTTGTACAAGCCACAGAATGTAAAATTTTACAAATCAAAGATTGAAATTGTGTTGTGAATAATATATAATGAGTGTAATCAAAATTTTTACACAGATTTATACATATGCACAATAACAGAACATAAGCATTTTAAAAGGACGGAGAAAACATGAGAAAAACTAAGATAGTTTGTACCATTGGACCTGCCTGCGATTCAAAAGAAATGATGCGTAAAATGATTGACGCAGGTATGAATGTTGCCAGAATCAATATGTCACACGGCGTTTATGACCGACTTGAGGTTACAATCAAAAACCTTAAAGAGGCAATTGCAGAGAGTGGTCAAAATGTTGCAATTCTGCTCGATACAAAGGTCCTGAGGTCAGAGTCGGCACATTCAAGGACGGTTCTGTTGAACTTGTCGAGGGTGCAGAGTTCAGTCTTTTTAAAAACAAAGAAGAGGGCGACGAAACAGGTGTAAGCCTTTCGTTTCCGAAGCTTGTTGATATTTTTGAATCCGAAGGTCAGAAGGCAATCGGCAGAGAGCTTTTGCTTGATGACGGTATTATCTCGCTTGTCGTTAAGTCGGTAAATCCCGAGTCAATCGTTTGTACCGTAAACAAGGGCGGTGTGCTTAAAAACCGCAAGAGTATCAACATTCCGGGCTACTTTATCAATATGCCGTATGTAAGCGCTCAGGACAGAAAGGACATTGAGTTCGGTCTTAACCACGGTGCAACAGTTGTTGCCGCATCATTTGTCCGCAATCACGATGATGTTAGAACTCTTCGTGACTTTATTGACAGCCTCGGCTATGAGTATGTTGAAATTATCGCAAAGATTGAAAATCAGAGCGGTGTTGACGATATGGACGCAATCATTGATTACGCAGACGGTATTATGGTGGCCCGAGGAGATATGGGTGTTGAAATTCCGTTTATCAAACTGCCTGAAATTCAGAAAACAATCATAAGAAAGGTTGTTTCAAGAGGTAAGTATGTAATCACTGCAACCCAGATGCTTGAGAGTATGACAACGGCTCCCCGTCCTACAAGAGCCGAAATCAGCGATGTTGCCAATGCAGTTTATGACGGCACAAGCGCAGTAATGCTTTCGGCAGAATCCGCCGCAGGTAAGTACCCGATTGAAAGCGTAAAGGCACTTGACGCAATTTGTTCGGAGGCTGAGGAAAACGGTGAATTTACCGCACTTCATGAGTATGTGGAAGAACACGGAATGAAGGACACTAACCCAATCAGATCAAGTATCTGTAAAGCTGCAAAGAATATTGCGCAGGCAGTAGGCGCAAAGGCTATTATTGTTGAAAGTGCAACAGGTCGAGTTGCACGAGCGATGGTTCATTACAGACCTGATTGTCCCGTTATTGCAGTTGCAACATCACAGCTTGTATGCAGAAAGCTCTGTCTTAACTGGGGTGTTATGGCTGTCATGGGCGAAGAAAAGCGCACATCTGATTCAATAACGAAACAGGCTATGGAAAAGGCACTCAGCACAGGCGTTGTCAAAAAAGGCGACACGGTTGTTGTGCTTTCCTCAAACAAAACCTGCCCGACTTCAAGCACAGATTCACTTAATGTAAGGATTCTTTAATATGAAAAATATAGTTTTAATCGGAATGCCGGGATCCGGCAAAAGCACAGTCGGTGTGTTGCTTGCCAAGGCGCTGGGTTATTCCTTTGTTGATGTAGATTTGATAATCTGCAAAGAGGCAGGAAAGCCGTTGCAGGAGATTCTTGATAATGAAGGCCTTGACTTTTTCCTCCACCTTGAGGGAAAAATCGGTGCAGAGCTTGACTGCGACAAGACCGTTATCGCAACAGGCGGTTCAATGGTTCTCAGCGAAAATGCCATGGAAAACCTCAGAAAAAACGGCAAGGTCGTTTTCATTGATGTTGACCTTGATGAAATCAAGCGCAGAGTTACAAATATCAAAACAAGAGGCATTGCATTCGGTAAGGGTGAAACTCTTGATGATGTGTACAGAGTGCGTTATCCGCTTTATAAAAAGTATGCCGATATCACGGTGTCAATGGAGCTGAGCAGTATCGAAACCACGGTTGATGCAATTGTTGAAAAGCTGAAGCTTGAAAAACAGAATTAAAGAAAAAGTAAAAGCGTCCGTTATTCGGGCGCTTTTGTTGTTAAATATGAAAATTTTTATGAATAAAAATATGCAGGGGTTCATTGAATGCTGTATTCGGAAAATCGTGGTGCTAAACCGACATTTTGTCCCGAATGGCGGTGAGGATTTTCTTTTCCCGCCGACTGATTTGAACCTGCGTCATGGAAAGAATTTTGGCGGTTTGAGTTTGTGTTTTGCTCCGATAGTACCGCAGTTGAATTATTTTTCGGTCGGTTTCGCATAGGGATTTTACTGCCTGTTCAAGCGACAATCGTTCCGAGATTTCGTCTTGAATATCATCTGTCGGGACATCAAGCTGTGGGTTGCCCTCGCTGTCATATTCGGCAGTCAGGGAGAGAGGAACTCTTGTGCTATTGAGTGCGTCAATGATTTTTTCCTCGCTTGTATCAAGCCTTTCGGCAAGCTCGCTCACGGTGAGTTCTCTGCCGTTTTTCAGCTTGCTTTCATTGTTAAGCCTCGATATTGCAAGCGAAAGCTCCTTTAATGTGCGACTTACCCTGACTGCACCGCCGTCACGGAAAAGTCGCTTAATTTCGCCCATAATTACAGGAAAGGCATAGGTTGAAAACTGCAGGTTACGGCTTTCATCAAAGTTATTAATCGCCTTTGCGAGTCCGAGACACCCCGATGCAAAAAGTTCTTCGTACTCTATTCCTTTGCCTGAAAATCGTTTGCAACAGGCATGGACAAGTCCCATATTTTTGTCGGCAAGTTTATTTTTATCGGTCATTTTCCGAACCTATAATTTTTTCAAGGGTTACGGTTGTTCCGCTGTCGGGCTTTGAACGGACACGCACCTTGTCGCAAAAGCTCTGCATAACTGCAAAGCCGAGTCCTGCCCTGTCCTCCTCGGGAGCGGTTGTAAACAACGGTTCCATTGCCTTTTTAATATCGGAAATCCCGCAGCCTTTGTCACGGATTGTGATTATCACCTTGTTTTCGGAGGTAATTTTTCCGTTTATGTAAATCGTTCCGCTTTGGTGGCGGTAGCCGTGAACAATGCAGTTTGTCACAGCCTCGGACACAGCGGTTTTTAGGTCGCTGAGTTCGTTCACGGTAGGATCAAGGCTCATTACAAATGCCGACACAACGCACCGTGCAAAAGCCTCATTACAGCTTTTTGACGGCACGCAAAGTTTCATTTCATTTACTGTTTTCATCTCAACACCCCCAAACTTTCAAGTCCCGACATTGAAAAAATCCTGTACAATCTGTCGGGAATATTAATCACACGTAATGCTCCGCCGACAAGTTTCATCTGGCGGTATCGCCCCATTACAAGACCTATGCCCGATGAGTCCATAAACGATACTTTTGAAAAATCAAGGCACAAAAGTTTCGGTTTGTTTGTCTGAACGGCGGCGTCAATTTTTGTGCGTATTCCTGCCGCCGAATCGTGGTCAATTTCGCCGTCAATGTATGCCGTGAGAATATTATTTTTAAATTCCGTTTTCAGCAATTTTATCAGTCCTTCTAAAAAATAAGAGCTCCGCACCTGTTATCTTAATGATAATAAGTGTGGAGCAAAAAATTTGTTTTATTCTGTTGTAACGAAAAATTTACTTTTCGGCTGATTCGTTTTCAGCCTTAATTTTATTGATAATATACGGACGGATTTCGCCTGCAAGGTAGAGCGAACCGCAGATTACAACTGCACAATCGGTCTTTTCAGCCTGTTCAAAAGCCATATCAAATGCGTGTTCGGCACTTTCAAAGGTTACCGTATCGTCAACAAATCTTGCATACTGTTGCATAAGCTTTGCAGGGTGCATTGCCCTTGGATTGTGAACGGGAACTGTGTAAACTCTGTCAAAAACTCCGTCAAGCAGTTTTACCGAAGTGCTGACATCCTTGTCGGCAAGCATCCCCGTGATTGCAATTATATACTTATTCGGAAGAAATTTTTGGATTGCCGATTTAAGCGCCTCAATTCCGTTAGGATTGTGAGCACCGTCAAGTAGAACAATCGGCTTTTCACTCAACAGCTCAAGTCTTGCAGGGTTGACAGCCTTTGCAAAACCGTTTGCAATCTGCTCATCTGTTATTGAAATCAGAGAATTGCAACGGAGCATATCAAGTGTTGCAAGTGCGGTTTTTGCATTTTCAAGCTGATGATCACCCGAAAGCGGAAGATCAATTTCAACACCGTTAAACATAAAGCGACTGCCCTTTAAGGTGGTTTCGATGACATCAATATTAACGCTCTCGCTCGTTGCAAGCGGAATTTTCTTTTCTCTTGCAGTTGATTCAATAACCTTCATTGCACGGATATCCTGCTTTGAAGTAACCGCCATTGAGTCGGGCTTGAAGATGCCGCATTTTTGCTGTGCAATTTTTTCAATTGTATCACCGAGAATTGCTGTGTGGTCAAGTCCGATTGTGGTGATAACGGCACAAAGCGGTGATTTTATAGTATTGGTGCAGTCGAGCAGACCACCCATTCCTGTTTCAAGAACAACAATGTCACAATCTGCATTTGCATGTATATAAAATTGAAGAGCGTTGACATACTCAAATTCTGTGATGATCGTGCCCTCTTCACGCAGTTGCTCGATAATAGGGAAAGTTTTTTCAACCGCATCCGTGAGAACGGACTCGCTAACCATACAATTGTTTATTTGTATCCTCTCACGAAAATCCGTGATATACGGTGAAATGAACAAGCCTGTTTTGTAGCCTGCCGCAACAAGTGCGGATGAAAGCATAGCACAAACCGAGCCTTTGCCGTTCGTACCTGCAATGTGTATAAATTTCAGCCTGTCCTGCGGATTTCCGAGCCTGTCAAGCAAAATTCTCATTCGGTCAAGTCCCGGACGAGAGCCGAATGTCAAAAGTGAATGAATTTTTTCAACAGCATTTTCGTATGTCATTTACAACAGCTCCCTGTAAATCTCATTTTTCTTAAAGCCCGTTATGCTTGCCGCCTCTTTTGCCGCCTCGGTGGGCTTTGCACCGTTTTCAATCAGCTTGCGGGCGGTTTCAACCGCAAATTCAAGGGTGTATTCTTCGGGTTTTTCCTCTTGCTTTTTGCCCTCAAGCACAAGCACAAATTCGCCCTTCAGACTGCCGTCTGCATAATTTTCCGCAGCATATTTTGTTGTGGTGCGGATTACTTCTTCGTGAACTTTGGTGAGTTCACGAACAATCGAAAGCTTTCTGTCACCGAAAAAGCTGTACAAATCTCGGAGAGTTTGCGGAAGCTTGTGTGGCGCTTCGTAGAAAATCATTGTTCTGTGTTCGTTTTTCAGACTGTCAAGATGCTCGTTGCGCTCTTTTTGTTCACGCTCAAAAAGCCTTCAAATGTGAATCTGCCTGTTTCAAGTCCCGAAACCGCAAGTGCGGAAATCACGGCACTCGGACCGGGAATCACCACGGTTTTTATTCCACGCTCCTCGCAGAGCTTTATCAAATCTTCACCCGGATCGGAAATGCACGGCATTCCGGCGTCCGTTACAATTGCACAATTTTCGCCCTGTTCAATTCTGTTGCAGATGATTTCGCCACGCTCACGCTTGTTGTGTTCAAAATAGCTTACCATAGGCTTTTTTATGCCGAAATGATTCAAGAGCTTAAGCGTTACCCTTGTGTCCTCTGCCGCAATGAAATCAACCGATTCGAGGGTTTCTACGGCTCTCGGTGAAAAATCTCCGAGGTTGCCGATCGGCGTTCCCGTTACATATAAAATTCCGCTCAATTTATATAGTCCTCCTTGTAACTGCCGTAGATGTTCAGCATTTCTTCGGAAAAGTTTCCGCTTTCGTCCTCAATAAACAGGGTTGGCATAACCTCAAGAAATCCCCTTTTGCCGCCCCTTCTGCCTTCAAGCAAAAAGAGCTTCGGGGCTTTTGACTTTCGCTGTTGAACAAGTCTTAATTTTTTCGGCTCAACCGAATATTTACGCATTGCCTCCATTGCATCGGCAAGTCTTTCGGGGCGCTGACAAATGCAGAGCCGTCCTCCAAACTGCAAAAGCGACGAACCGCAACGGCACACATCGTCAAGCGTACATTCGGATTCGTGCCTTGCAACAAGCTTTGCGTTTTCGGGATTTGTAATTCCGCCTCCGCTGATTTTGTAGGGCGGATTGCAGGCAACAAGGTCAAACGAGCCGAGCGGCAATGCACCGTCAAGCTTGTTTAAGTCCGAGTTTACAATTCTGATTTTGTCCTGAAGATTATTGTATTCAAGACTTTGTGAAAACAGCTTGCAGGCATTCTCCTGTATTTCTACCGCTGTGATGTCAAGGCGGTTGTTGTTTTTGTACCACAAAAGCGGAATCGTTCCGCAACCCGTGCCGAGGTCAACACATTTTTTTGCACCGATTTGCTTTGAAAAATCGGCAAGTAAAATTGTGTCCGTTGAAAAACGGTAGCTGTCTGACACATATATTTTAATACCGCCGCCAAGCGGTTCAAGATGTTTATTGTTCATCGGTATTCCCCTGAAAACAGTAATTAAAAAGCGGCAAGGAAATCCCTGCCGCCTGTCTTTGTGGATTAACCCTTAATCAGCCTTCCTGTGGAGCGCCGACGGGGCAAACTTCAGCACATGAACCGCAATCAACACAAGCGTCTGCATTGATTTCATACTTGCCGTCGCCTTCTGAAATAGCGTCGCAAGGGCAGTTGTCTGCACAAGCACCACACATGATGCAATCGTCACTGATAGTATATGCCATAGGGAAATACCTCCTTCATGAATTTCACCTTTATTGTAACATAAATTTTGAAAAAAGCAACCTTTTGGAAAGAATTTTATATTTTAAACTGAAAACAGTTCTTTTTTACTGCAACTTGACGAACGCTGTACACATTACAAAAAATTATTCAAGTCCCTTGAATTTTTCCATTTCCTTTTTGTCAAGCTTGATGTAGCCGTCCTTAACAAGCTTGCATTGCTTGACTGTGAATGATTTCGGAGCGGCGTCTTCGGGAGTGTTGTTGAGCTTAACCTTTAAAGTTCCTGCAATCAGGTTGTTTTCAACAACAAGACCTCTGCCTTCGGGAGTATTTACAATTGCTCCTACCTTTGGGGTGTGTTTAAGAAGGTCTGTGTATGCCTCCTGTTCATATTTAAGACAGCACATAAGTCTGCCGCAGGTTCCCGAAATTTTAACGGGAGAGAGTGACAGGCCCTGCTCCTTTGCCATTTTGATTGAAACGGGCTGGAACTCGCCCATAAAGCTTGCACAGCAGAACGGCTTACCGCAGATGCCGAGTCCTCCGAGCATTTTTGCCTCATCACGCACGCCAATCTGGCGAAGTTCAATTCTTGTTCTGAACACACTTGCAAGGTCTTTTACAAGTGCACGGAAGTCAACTCGTCCGTCAGCCGTAAAGTAGAAAAGAATTTTGCTGTTGTCAAATGTGTATTCAACATTTACAAGCTTCATTTCAAGCTTGTGGTTGGCAATTTTCTGTTCACAGATTCTGTATGCTTCCTTTTCTTTGAGTTTGTTTTCCGCAAGGTGATTCAGGTCTTTTTCGGTTGCAATTCTGATTAACGGCTTGAGCGGATGCGAAATCTCCGCATCGTCAACGGTCTTGTTCGGAGTTGCAACCTCTCCGCACTCAAGACCTCTTGCCGTTTCAACAATTACCCTGTCGCCTGTGTTAAGTTTATTGTCAAGCGGATCAAAGTAATACACTTTGCCGACTTCTTTAAATCGTACTCCGATTATCTCTGCCATGAAATCCTCCTGTATTCTCCGCACAGCCAAGTTGTGAGAAGATTTATATTTATGTGTTTCGGTATTTTCAGTTTTGCGTTCTCGGTAAGCTCAATCATAGAAATCAGCTTTGCCCGAGTAAATCGTCTTGCAAGCTCCCCGGCACATTCCTCGTCAAAAACCGCATCCGCTCCAACGCTTTTTGCCATTCCGTCACGCAGAATCAGCTTTACGACAAGCAGAATTTCGTCTGCAAGGTTTTTGTCGCTGAGGCATAGAGTGCCTGCATAAGGTTGTACTCCCGTGTCGATAAAATTCCTTTTACAATTTTCTTTGCGCCTGCAACCGCATCCTCACTGAAAACATCTTTTGTTTTCAGACGGAATACACTTGAACGGGAGAGAATTGTCGGGAGCAGTTTCTTGGAGTTTTCGCAGAGCATAATGAAATATACATTCTGCGGAGGTTCTTCAAGAAGTTTCAAAAACGAGTTTTGAACAATGTCCGAAAGCCTTGTGTCGGCAAAAGGGAAGATATACACCTTTGCATCTGCCTCATTCGGCTTTATGACAGAGTCACCGATTATCTCTCTCATCTGCTCAATTGAATTTTGTTTTCTGTCATTTGGAAGTTCAACATATTTAATGTCGGCGTGTGCCTTATTCTTTGCCTTGTGACATTGCTCACAATGACCGCAAGGCTTTACCGGTTCGGTACACACCGCATACATTGACAGAAACACGGCAAGGTTCATCGCCTTTTCGCTGTCCCTGCTTTCTATTACAACAGCGTGGGGAACTCTGCCCTGAATATCAAGGGTGTTGAAGGTTTGTTTTATATTGTCGTCAAAATCAAAACCGTCAAAATTCAAAATCCCACCTCCGCTTATTTATCACATTTATTATATCATTTTATTTTTGCAATTTCCACAATTATTTTAAGGCTACGGTATTGGTAACAATTTCGCCATTGTCGGTGATGTCGATAATGCCGTAGGACGCATAGTATCCGTGGCATGAACCGGGGTTCATAATATACAGACCGTCCTCATAGAGTGTGAGAGGCATATGTGTATGACCGAAGAGGAGAATATCCGCTCCTGCTTCTCTTGCGGCGGAGGTAATGCGGTAAAGTCCCGATTTTGCGTCATAGAGATGTCCGTGTGTTACAAAGATGGTTTTACCGCAGGCTTTAAAAATCTCCTTTGACGGAAAAAAGCTGTTCCAATCGCAGTTGCCCCTTACGGCAACAATCATTCTGTCTTTGTAATTATCTTTTAAAAACCGTTGTTGTTCTTCACCGTCACCGCAATGAACAATTATTTCCGCCTTGCGCTGTGCGTCAACGGCTTTGATAAGACTGCGAAGATCTCCGTGAGTGTCCGAAACTACCAAAATACGCATTGAAAATTCTCCGTTCTAAAAATAAAATTTCCGCATAGTATATGTTGAGGTGTTGGTATGTCTGATAATAAAAAAGTTAATAAACTGCTCGGTGAGGTGTCGAAAAAGTACGGTATCTCTAAGGAACAGCTTGAAAGTGCCGCACAAAGCGGTAACATAGAAAATCTTTTGAAAAATACAAATCCGAATCAATCAAAGCAGATTGAGAGCGTTCTGTCGGATCCCGAAAAAACAAAGAAACTTTTGCAAAGTCCGCAGGCTCAGGCGCTGATGAAACTGCTCGGCGGTGAATGATATGTCTGATTTACAGGATAAGCTCAATCAGATTTTGCAGAACCCTGAGGCAATGAAACAGGTGCAAAGTCTTGGAGCACAGCTTGGTCTGACAGGTGAGCAAAAACAACCGCCAAAGCCGAAACCGCCCGAAAATAACCTTATGTCAGTGCTGGGCGGTGACGACACAATCGGCACAATTGCCAAATTTGCACCGCTTTTAAGCTCGCTGAACAACAGCGATGACACCACCCGACTGCTTGATTCGCTCAGACCGTTTCTTTCACATGAACGGCAGGAAAAGCTTGACAAGGCCGAAAAGATGCTGAAATTATTCCGCCTTATGCCGTTACTGCGTGAAAACGGATTGTTCTGACAGGAGGTGATTTTTTGCCGAGTTTTGAAGAGGAGGCTTTTAACCGAGCACAGCAGATGCACCGAAAGCCGCAATTCAATCGTGAAGCACCAAGAAGAGAAGTTCCGAAACAACCCGAAAAGCAGGAAGAACCAAAGCCCGAAATTCCCGAACCGCCCGTTCCGAAAAAGGATGATGGTCTTTTGAATCTGATGTTTAAAAACAAGGAACAGAGCCTAATTCTTTTGCTTGTGATACTGCTTATGGAGGAAAACACCGATCCGTCAGTTCTGCTTGCGCTGATGTATCTTCTGATGTGATTATCGGATTTGTCCGTTTCCTCTGATGATATATTTTGAGCTGGTAAGCTCGTTAAGTCCCATAGGTCCTCTTGCGTGGAGCTTCTGTGTTGAAATTCCGATTTCTGCACCGAGTCCGAATTCTCCGCCGTCGGTAAAGCGAGTTGATGCGTTTACATAAACCGCCGCAGAATCAATTCGTGCCGTGAACTCGTTTGCACTGTTGTAGTCGCTTGTCACAATGCATTCGCTGTGACCTGTACTGTACTTCTGAATATGAGCAATTGCGTCATCAAGGCTGTCAACAACCTTTACGGCAATGATGTAATCGAGAAATTCGATTCTATAATCTTCTTCCGTTGCAGAAACAACGCAGTCGCCGAGAATCTGTTTCGTTCTGTCACAGCCTCTGATTTCAACATTCTTTTTATCAAGCTCTGCTTTGATTACGGGCAGAGCTTTTTCTGCGATATCTTTGTGTACAAGCAATGTTTCAAGCGCATTGCACACAGATGGGCGAGAGGTTTTGCCGTTGAAAACAATATTCTTCGCCATTTCAATATCTGCACTCTTGTCAACATAGATATGACAGTTACCCACGCCTGTTTCGATAACGGGAACCTTTGCATTTTCAACAACGCTTTTGATAAGTCCTGCACCGCCACGGGGAATGAGTACATCGAGATAATCGGAAAGCTGCATAAGCTCTGTTGCGCTCTGTCTTGTTGTGTCCTCAACAAGTGCTACGCAGTCACGGGGAAATCCTGCCTTTTCAAGTGCGTCACGCATAACCTTTGCGATTGCCATATTTGAATGAAAAGCCTCTTTACCGCCACGAAGAATTACGGCACTGCCTGCTTTAAGGCAAAGAGCCGCCGCATCGGAAGTTACATTAGGTCTTGCCTCAAAGATGATTCCGATAACACCCATCGGAACTGTTACCTTTTCAATCTGCAAGCCGTTTTTGAGGGTTCTGCCGTCAAGAACTCTTCCCACGGGATCGGGTAAAGCCGCAACCTGTCTTACCCCGTCAGCCATACCGTTGATCCTCTCCTTTGACAATCTGAGTCTGTCGAGAAGTGACGCCGTAAGACCGCTTTTTTCGCCGTTCTCAAGGTCAATTTTGTTAGCTGCAAGAATTTCTTCGCAGTTTTCGCAGAGTGCGTCTGCAATTGCACCGAGGGCAATGTCCTTTTTTGAACCGGCTGTCATAAGAAATCTTGACGCATCTTTTGCCTTTGCGCCCATTTGTTCAAGTGTAGTCATAATTTTCCTCCGATTATTTAACAGGTAAAAATTTTGTTCCGATTATGTTTCCGTCAATTACTTCATAAAGATTTTCGGGATTTGAGCCGTTGATAACGCTGACCTCAACACCTCGTTTTGTGGCATAATCAGCCGCCTGAAGCTTTGTAATCATACCGCCTGTACCACGGTTTGAGCCTGTACCTGCCGCCATTTCAAAAATTTCCGCATTGATTTTTTCGATAATATCAAGCTTTTTGGCATTTGGATTTGTTCGTGGGTTTGAATCGTACAGACCGTCAATATCCGTAAGAATAATGAGTCTGTCTGCGGCAACAAGTCCTGCGACAATTGCGGAAAGCATATCGTTATCACCAAAATTGTTGCCCTCAAGCTCATCAATTGTAACGGTATCGTTTTCGTTGATTACGGGGATAATGTTCATTCTGAGAAGCTCGTCAATTGTGTTGATAACATTCTGCCTTTTCTGCTCTGTTTCAACAGCGTGGCGGGTAAGCAGCAGCTGAGCAACAGAGTGGTTGTACTCGCCGAAAAGTTTGTCATACATAAACATAAGCTCACACTGACCGATTGCGGCAAGAGCCTGTTTTTTCTTGGTTTCGGTAGGGCGCTTGTCGAGACCTGCCTTGCCCATTCCTACAGCAATAGCACCCGAAGAAACGAAGATAACCTGTTCTCCGCGGTTCTGCAAATCAGAAAGCACCTTGCAAAGCTGTTCAACTCTTCTGTAATTTATTTTTCCGTTTTCATAAGTCAGCGTTGAAGTACCACCTTGATTACGGTACGCTTTTTCTCCATAAAAACACCTGTTTCATTGCAGATTTTCATTTTTGCACTTTTTCATTATGTACAATTAAAATAATTATAACATAATGTACACGATAAATACAACACTTTACATAACAAAACCCCGAAGTTTTGGCACTTCGGGGTTGATTTTGTATTTAATTTAGTGAGGATATCTGTTGATAAGCTCACGGAGGTCATACGGAGTTGCCTGATAAACGAAATAGTTGAGCCAGTTTGTGTAGAGCAAGGTTGCGTTGCTCCTCCAAATCATCGGCGGAGTTTTTGACGCATCGTCATTCGGAAAATAATTGTAGGGAACATTCGGATTGAGTCCCTTGTTTTTATCTCTGAAATATTCCTTGGCAAGGGTGTCACGGTCATACTCTGCGTGACCTGTAACAAACACCTGTCTGCCGTTTCGACTGCAAATTACGCATGAACCTGCAATCTCGGAAACAGCAAGTACTTCAAGCCCTCTGCATCTTTTCAACGCCTCTTCATCAATTCCCGTATGCCTTGAATGAGGATTGTGAATGTATCGTCAAAGCCTCTCATAAGCTTGTGATGCGGAACAAGCACCTTGTGGTGTAAATTCCGCTTAATTTTTCGGGCAAAAGGTGCTTTTTATGCCGTAGTGATAATAAAGACCTGCCTGAGCGCCCCAGCAGATGTGGAATGTTGAACACACATTATGCTTTGACCACTCCATAATTTCACAAAGCTCACCCCAATAATCGACCTCTTCAAAGTCGAGCTGTTCAACAGGCGCACCCGTGATAATCATTCCGTCAAAGCTTTCGTTCTTCACCTGATTAAATGTCTTGTAAAAAGTTGTCAGGTGATGCGGAGAGGTGTTTTTAGAGGTGTGTGATGCCATCTGCAAAAGCTCGATATCAACCTGCAGAGGACTGTTGCCGAGCAGCCTTAAAAGCTGGGTTTCGGTTTCGATTTTTGTCGGCATCAGATTCAGAATAAGAATTTTCAGCGGACGGATATCCTGTCTGAGAGCAACCTCGTTCGGCATTACAAAAATATTTTCCGATTCCAGCACCTTGATTGCCGGAAGATTACTTTGTACCTTGATTGGCATTTTCTCACCACCTTTATTTTTTCTTACGAGCAGACAGTAAGGCTTATATCATACCTTAGCGTCCCGAACCTGTCATTGTACTATTGATGTCTTATATTTTACAAGCAACTCTGTCTTCATCTGTTCGGTTGTTATTTCACCGTTTGACCAACGGTCTGACAACAATTTTGAACTTTCAGAGGCAGGAACACCCTCAATACTGTTTACGGCATTTGCAATTTTTACTGCACGCCTACGCTTTTTCAAATCAACCGACTGCATTCACGTCGCCTTCAAAAATATTATTGACTTTATTTACAAATTAATACTGCTTGCCCCAGAATACCATATGCTTTGCAGGCTTGCCGCAGCATACGCATACATCCGAGAGATGCTCCTCGTTGAACGGGATACATCTGCTTTTTACACCGCCTGTAACTTCTTTGATTTTTTCTTCACAGGCTGTATCGCCGCACCACATAGCCTTGATAAAGCCGGGCTTGTTCTTGGCTGTGTCAACGAACTCATCAAATGTTGTTGCCGTGAATGTCTTTTCCTGAGTGTTTTTAAGAGCACGGTCATACATATCGTTGTGGATTGTAACCATAAGGTTTTCAACAAACGGTACAAGCTCGTCAATTGAAACAAATGCCTTTTCACGGGTATCACGGCGGACAACCACGCACTGGTTCTTTTCAATATCCTTAGGACCGATTTCAACTCTTACAGGCACGCCTTTCATTTCATACTCGGCAAACTTCCATCCGGGAGCGTGGTCTGAAGAATCGAGTTTTACTCTGAACTTTTCGGCAAGTGCCTTTCTAAGCTCCTCTGCCTTTTCAAGAACACCCTCTTTGTGCTGCGCGACAGGAATGAGTGCAACCTGAATAGGAGAAATCTTCGGCGGAAGAACAAGACCGTCATCATCAGAGTGAACCATAATGAGCGCACCGATCATTCTTGTAGAAACACCCCATGATGTCTGATGCGGATAATGAAGCTTGTTGTCCTTGCCTGTGTATGTGATGCCAAAGCTCTTTGCAAAGCCGTCGCCGAAGTAGTGTGATGTACCGCCCTGAAGAGCAACACCGTTGTGCATCATAGGCTCGATTGTGTAGGTTTCTTCGGCACCTGCGAACTTTTCTTTTTCTGTCTTTCTGCCGATTACTGCCGGAATAGCAAGTGTTTCCTTGTAGAAATCAGAATAAACATGTAACATTCTGAGCGTTTCTTCTCTTGCTTCTTCTTCGGTTTCGTGCATTGTATGACCTTCCTGCCAGAGAAATTCCGATGTACGAAGGAACGGACGGGTTGTCTTTTCCCATCTTACAACGCTGCACCACTGATTGTAGAGCTTCGGAAGATCACGGTATGTGTTGATAATCTTTTTATAATGTTCACAGAAAAGAGTTTCCGATGTAGGACGAACGCAAAGACGCTCCTGAAGCTTTTCCTGACCGCCTATAGTAACCCATGCACATTCGGGAGCAAAGCCCTCAACATGGTCTTTTTCTTTCTGTAAAAGACTTTCGGGAATAAACATAGGCATATAAACATTTTCGTGACCTGTTTCTTTGAAACGACGGTCAAGGTCAGCCTGAATATTTTCCCAGATAGCATAGCCGTAGGGGCGGATAACCATACAACCCTTTACGCCCGAATAGTCAACAAGCTCAGCTTTTTTAACGATGTCGGTGTACCATTTTGCAAAGTCCTCATCTCTGCTTGTGATAGCTTCAACCATTTTTTTGTTGTTTGCCATTATATTCCCTCCGTAAAATAAAATTTTACTTATTTTTTAACATATTTTTTTGCATTTTCAAAATGCCGAATACACGGCTGTCATAACATCTATAACATTACTATTATACACTAATTCTTTTATTTTTCAACCTTTTTGATACAGCCTGAATTTTTAAATTTTCAGCCTTTTCAATATACACTAAATCTGCAAATTTTCAACCTTTTTGAGCAAAACAAAAAGAGGCCGTAAAAACGACCTCTCAAAAATTAAGTGCGAAAAAACAAGAGCAAATTATGAGTTAGCCTCAATGTAAGAAACGAGTGAACCAACTGTCTTGATGTTTTCGATTTCCTCATCGGGAACTTCAACCTCAAACTCGTCTTCGATTGACATAAGAAGGTCAACAACATCGAGTGAATCTGCGCCGAGATCTTCCTGAAGATCTGTGTCGGCAGTAATCTTATCCTCTTCAACATCGAACTGTTCAGCAAGAATTGCCTTAACTTTTTCTAATACCATTAATAATTCCTCCCGGTAAAAATATTGATTGTCCAAAGTAAATTATAGACAAAAGCACTTAGTTTATGCTACAATGGTATGAAAGCAAACGGATTGCTTCACTTCCCTTATATTATTGATTATTTACCCCTTTGTCAATATATATTTGAAATTTTTTTGAAAAATTTCTGATTTTTGCATAAATAATTTCTTTTAAGTTTATTTCTGCATAGCTAAAAATATGAACCTCGGAGGTATTTTTTATTATGGAAACCAAGAAATTTGCCGTAATCGGTCACCCAATCGGTCACACAATGTCACCGTTTATACACACAAGACTTTTTGAACTTCAGGGCGTCAAAGCGAATATACAAAGCTTGACATTGCTCCCGAAAATCTTGAATATGAATTTAAAAATACCCTTTCAAAACTTGACGGATTTAACATTACAATTCCGCATAAGCAGGCAGTCATTCCGTTTCTTGACGAAATTGACGCAAAGGCCGAGATGTACGGCAGTGTGAACACGGTTTCAAACAAAAACGGCATTTCAAAGGGTTACACAACAGATCCGGACGGATTTTTAAAGGCTCTTGATGCGGCAGGAATTATGCTTAACGGCAGAATCGTAATCATCGGTTGCGGCGGCGTTGCAAGAACAATGGCGTATGAGGTTGTTCTCAAAAAACAGCCCCTCCTCTTTGCCGTAAGAAAAGAGGATTTGAAAATTGCCGAGGCTTTATGCGATGAAATCAGAAAAACAGTTGCAGGTTGCGATGTAAGCTTCTGCCTTATTGACGAACTTTCGGGTGACATTGATGTGCTTGTCAACGCAACTCCTATCGGAATGTTTCCTAAGATTGAAAATCAGCCTGTAAGCGACAGTGTAATAAACCGTTGTGCAAATGTATTTGACGCTGTTTACAATCCGCTTGAAACAATGCTTGTTAAAAAGGCAAGGGCAAACGGTGCAACAGCCGAAAGCGGAATGGCAATGCTCGTATGGCAGGCAGTTGTTTCTCACGAACATTGGGACGGCTCTGTTTATGACAAGGACGACATTGCTCAGCTTTGTATCGACTCTGCAAAAGAGCTTGAAAAGAATTTCTGATGAACGGAGAAATTTAAAGTGAACAACATAGTTTTATGCGGATTTATGGGTTGCGGAAAATCAACCGTAGGCAAAAACATTGCAAGAAAATCGGGAAGAAAATTCCTTGATATGGATTCATACATTGAAGAAAAAGCAGGAATGACCGTTTCCGAAATATTTGAAAAATACGGCGAAGAAAAGTTTCGTGATATGGAACATGACGCCTGTGTTGAGCTTGCAGGGCTTGAAGGTCTTGTAATTGCATCGGGCGGCGGTGCGTTTACATTCAAGAGAAATGTTGAGGCTTCAAGGGCAAGGACAAGATTGTTTTTCTTGATGTTCCGCTGGGAATCATCAAAAGCCGTCTTAAAAATGACACAACAAGACCCCTGCTTCAGCGTCCGGACAGGGACAGGGTTATGAAAGACCTTTATGACAGCAGATATCCGATTTATCATGCCGCTGCGACATTGTGGTAAAGGGCAAAAATACACCGTTAAAAACCGCTTTTGCGATAATCGACGCAGTAAGCGGAACAGATGTGGCTGAAAAACCGCATAAAAACGCTTGATTCTGCATTTATTCTATTGACTATCACGCTTTAAAGTGCTAAAATGACTAAAGAAATATGACGAACTTCGATTCGTTTCGTCAAAAGTGAATTGAAAGGAAATTAAAGCAATGATTATAGTATTAAAACCGTCTGCAACAGAGGAGCAGATTACAAAATTCACAAATATGCTCAAAGAGAGCTATGATGTAAAGGTTAATAAGTGGGATGGTGTTCATTCAACCGTACTCGGTCTTATCGGCGATACAACAAAGATTGACATTGAGTATATTGACGCTCAGGACATTGTTGAAAATGTAAAGAGAGTTCAGGAGCCGTACAAAAAGGCTAACAGAAAGTTCCACCCCGACAATACAGTCATCAAAATCAATGACAATGTAACAATCGGTGACGGCAGTCTGCACATTATGGCAGGTCCCTGCTCTGTTGAAAGCGAGGAACAGATTGTTCAGATTGCAAAGGATGTTAAAGCATCGGGCGCAACACTTCTCAGAGGCGGTGCATTCAAGCCCCGTACTTCACCATACGCTTTCCAGGGACTCAAGGCAGAAGGACTTGATCTTCTCAAAACAGCAAGAAGAGAAACAGGTCTGCCGATTGTAACAGAAATCATGAGAGCATCACACATTGATATGTTCGAGAATGTGGATATTATTCAGGTTGGCGCAAGAAATATGCAGAACTTTGAGCTTCTCAAGGAGCTCGGCAAAATTGACAAGCTATCTTCTCAAGAGAGGTCTTTCCGCAACAATCGAAGAATGGCTCATGAGTGCCGAATATATTATGGCAGGCGGTAACGATAAGGTTATGCTCTGCGAAAGAGGTATCCGCACATACGAAACATTTACAAGAAACACTCTTGATATTTCGGCTATCCCGATTATCAAAAAGCTTTCTCACCTTCCTGTTATTGTTGATCCGAGCCATGCATCGGGCAAGTCATGGCTTGTTGAACCGCTTGCAATGGCAGCAGTTGCCGCAGGTGCAGACGGTCTTATCATAGAGGTTCACAACGATCCGCCGCACGCACTTTCGGACGGTGCGCAGTCACTTACTCCAAAGCAGTTTGACGGAGTTGCAAAGAAGGTTTTCGGCTTAAAAAAGGCTGTTGACAAATTAAATTAAGATTTTTACTTTCGGTACGGTTTTTCAGCCGTACGATTTGGACTTTAATTAACTTTACTAAAGAATACACAAACGGAGGCTAATGCAGTGAATATTGCAGTTGTAGGACTCGGAATTATCGGCGGCAGTTTTTGCAAGGCGATAAAAAAGTACACCGACCACCGTGTAATCGGTATCAACAGAACAAAATCTACTGCCGAAAAGGCTTTAAAAGAAGGTGCGATTGATGAAATCGGCACACATGAAAGCCTTGAAAATGCAGACCTAATTATTCTTTCAATGTATCCGCAGGCGGTTGTTGACTATGTTTCAAGGTACGGCGAACACATAAAAAAAGGTGCGGTTGTAACCGATGTTTCAGGCATCAAGAGGGCAATCTGTCCGCAGATGACAAAGCTTTCCGAAAAATTCGGCTTTGTTTTTGCCGGCAGTCATCCGATGGCAGGCAAGGAAACAAACGGTTTTGATGTTTCAGACGCCGACCTTTACAAAAACGCAAGCTACATTATCGTTCCGTGCAAGGCTGATAACAGCGTTGTAAATATGTTGTCTGACTTTGCAAAATCAATCGGTTTTGGCACAGTAAAAATCACAACTCCCGAAGAACACGACAGAATGATTGCTTTCACATCACAGCTTCCGCATGTGCTTGCGTGTTCATATGTTTTAAGTCCGTGCTGTCCGAACCACAAAGGCTTTTCGGCAGGAAGTTACCGAGATGTTTCGAGAGTTGCAAACATAAATTCAACGCTTTGGAGTGAGCTTTTCCTTGAAAACAAAGATCCGCTCATTTCCGAGCTTGATATACTTATAGATAACATTACAAAAATTAAAAATGCAATAAGTGCCGAAGATGCCGACGCTCTCAAGGCACTTCTTGAAAAGGGCAGAGAGGTCAAACAGGCACTCGGAGAATAAAGAGGAAGGAGAACTTTTATGAAAACTATTCATGTTTCCACGGGAAGTCCCTATGACATTTTGATTGAAAGAGGTATCCTTGATAATTGCGGCGAGATTATCAAAAAGCTTTCAAATGCAGAAAAAATCACTATTGTAACAGATACAAATGTTGCTCCGCTGTACAAATGGAGAGTTCTCAACTCTCTTTCACAGCAGGGCTATCAGACTACCGCCCATGTTTTTCAGGCTGGCGAGCAGTCAAAGAATCTTAACACAATCGCAGATATCTATGACACACTTGCAGATTTTAAGATGACAAGAAAAGACCTTATCGTTGCACTCGGCGGTGGTGTTACGGGCGATATGGCAGCTTTGCCGCCGCAACATATCTGAGAGGAATCGACTTTGTTCAGATTCCGACATCTCTGCTTGCACAGGTTGACTCATCCGTAGGAGGAAAAACAGGCGTTGACATTGCACAGGGCAAGAATCTTGTCGGTGCATTTTATCAGCCAAAGGCTGTTTTGATTGATCCCGACACTCTTTCAACTCTTCCCGACCAGTTCATCACAGACGGTATGGCTGAGATTATCAAGTACGGCTGTATCAAGGACAGCGAATTTTTTGAAATGCTTGCAAACGGTGACGCTCTTGAACACATTGACGATGTAATTGAAACCTGTGTAAAAATTAAGCGTGATGTAGTAAACCGTGACGAAAAGGAAGCAGGGGAAAGAATGCTTTTAAACTTCGGTCACACACTCGGTCACGCAATCGAAAAAATCTACAACTATACAGGCATCACACACGGTATGGCAGTTGCCGTCGGTATGGTAATGATGACAAAGGCAAGCGAAAAGCACGGACTTACCGAGGCAGGAACTGCATACAAGATTGAAGAAGTTTGTGCAACCTACGGCTTGCCGACTACCGATGACGCAAGCCTTGAAAAAATTGCCGAGGCGGCTCAGACAGACAAGAAAACTTCGGTTCGTCAATCAATGTTGTTTTGCTTGAGAAAATCGGCACAAGCTTTACCAAGAAAGTTGCAATTTCCGATTTGCTTGACTTCATCACACCGTAACACGGTAAACATATTTTAATGAAAGGCTGTGGAAGTATGGCTTTGTCAACCGACAAAAGCAGTAAGCCGTATGTACGGTATCTTCCGTTTGTACCAAACGGCGAGGTGAACATTCCCCCGTCAAAGAGCGATGTTCACCGTGCAATAATCTGTGCCGCCCTCACAAGGGGCAAATGCACAATTGCACCCGTTGCTCTGTCAAATGACATCAAGGCGACAATCGGCGTAATTGAGGATATGGGATGCACCGCCTCAATAAAGGACGGAGTGCTGACTGTTGACGGTACAAATATTTTTAAAACAGATAATGTAACGCTTGACTGCGGCGAAAGCGGCAGTGCTTTGCGATTTTTCATACCCGTAGCCGCAGCCGGCGGTATTAATGCCACCTTTGTCGGTCACGGAAAGCTTCCCGAAAGACCTATCGGAATTTTTACGGAGGCTCTGCCAAAAGCAGGAGTAAAGTGTGAAACCGAGGGCGGTCTGCCACTCAAAATCAGCGGTCGGCTTGAAAGCGGAACTTTTGAAATCCCAGGTAATGTAAGTTCGCAGTTCATTACGGGACTTCTGCTTGCTCTTCCGCTTGTTGAGGGTGACAGCGACATTGTGCTGACATCTCCGATTGAGAGTGTCGGCTACATAAATATGACAATTCACACCATGGCACAATTTGGTGTTGAAATTGAAACAACCGACAACGGCTGGCACATCAAGGGCGGTCAGTCATACATTCCGCATGATTACACAACAGACGGCGACTGGTCGCAGGCGGCTTTCTTTATGGTTGCAGGCGCACTCGGCGGAAAGGTGACTGTGAACGGCGTCAACAGAAATTCTGCACAGGGTGACAGGAAGATTGCCGAGTTGCTTGCACGGTTTGGTGCAAAGGTAACGCAGACGGATACTTCCGTAACCGTTGAAAAGGCAGAGCTTAATGCAATTGACATTGATGCTTCGCAGATTCCCGACCTTGTACCCGTGCTGACGGTTTGTGCCGCATTTGCAAAGGGAACAACCAGGATTTACAATGCCGAAAGACTTCGCATAAAGGAATGTGACCGTCTTACGGCAACCGCTAAGTTGATAAACGATCTCGGCGGTAAGGTGACTGAGTTACCTGACGGACTTGTCATAGAGGGAATTGACACCCTCAAGGGCGGATTCTGCGAGGGCTTTAATGACCACAGAATTGTAATGTCGGCAGGTGTCTGCGCAGTAAGACTCAACGGTGAAATTGAGTCAAGCTATGCGCTTTCAATCAACAAAAGTTACCCTGATTTTTACATAGATTATAATAATATTGGAGGTAAGGCGAATGTCCTCGACCTACGGTGATAAGATAAAAATTTCCGTTTTCGGCGAAAGCCACGGCAACGGAATCGGAGTTGTAATTGACGGACTTCCGGCAGGATTTGAGGTTGACTTTGACAGGGTTCTCACTCAAATGGCGCGCCGTGCTCCGGGCAAAGATAAAACGGCAACTCCCCGAAAAGAAAAAGATCTCCCGAAGGTTCTTTCGGGTATGCTCGGCAACAAGCTGACAGGCGCACCGCTTTGTGCCGTAATTGAAAACACCAACACAAAAAGCGGTGACTACGGCAATCTTCTCGACTGCCCCCGCCCCGGTCACAGTGACTACACAGCCTTTGTAAAATATAATGCGTCAAACGATATTCGCGGCGGCGGTCATTTTTCGGGCAGACTTACAGCACCGATTGTTTTTGCAGGTGCTGTCTGCCGTCAGATTCTTGAATCAAAGGGCGTTAAAATTGCCGCCCATATCAGCAGTATCGGCAATGTTTCCGATAGCTCCTTCTGTCCGACGGAAATTGATGATGCACTCATTGAAAAGTTGAACAACTCATCGTTTGCACTCATTGACGAAGCTGCCGAAAAACCTATGAGAGATGCCGTTGAAGATGCCAGAATGGCACAGGACAGCATCGGCGGAACAATTGAATGTTGCGTAACAGGCATTGACGCAGGCTACGGCGAGCCGATGTTTGAAGGTGTTGAGGGCGTTATTGCAAGGCTGTTTTCGGTGTTCCCGCAATTAAGGCATTGAGTTCGGCAAAGGCTTTGAGCTTTCAACAATGAGAGGCTCGCAGTCGAACGATCCGTTTGAATACAAAGACGGCAAGGTCGTTACAACAACAAACAACTGCGGCGGTATTTTGGGCGGAATTACAAACGGAATGCCGATTATTTTCCGTGCCGCTGTAAAGCCTACACCGTCAATTTCACAACCGCAAAGGACTGTAAATCTTCAGACAAAAGAAAATGCAGAGCTTGTTATTCACGGCAGACACGATCCGTGTATTGTGCCGAGAGCAGTCCCCGTTATTGAGGCTGTTACGGCTGTTGCAATTATTAACCTTATGTGAGGTCTTTATGAGAGATTTAAAAGAAATCAGAAAAGATATTGACAAAATAGACAATCAGCTTATTGAGCTTTTTAAGCAGAGAATGGATTGCGCAAGGGATGTCGGCATCTACAAGCAGGCAAACAACATTCCCGTTCTTAACGAGGGCAGAGAGAATGAAATTCTTGATGCCGTTGAAGAAAAGGGAGGCGAATACGGCGCATCTGCAAGACTTCTCTACTCAAACATTATGGAGCTTTCAAGGGCGCTCCAGCACAACATTGTCGGCAGCGGCAAAGAGCTTAAAAGCGTTATCAACAATGCAAGCACGGATATTCCGTCAAGCGGAATCAAGGTTGCGTATCAGGGAATCAAGGGTGCTAACGGTCATGAGGCAACTTTAAGACTTTTCCCGAACGGCGAGGCTGTCAATTACAAAAGCTTTGCAGATGTATTTTCTGCCGTTGACAACGGCGAGGTTGCATTCGGTGTTCTTCCTGTTGAAAACTCAAGCGCAGGCTCTGTTTCGGCAGTTTATGACCTTATTCTCAAGCACCGTTTTTACATTGTAAAGGCACTCGATTTGCCGATTGACTACTGCCTTGCAGGTCTTAAACAATCTGCTTTTGAGGACATTGAAATCGTGTGGTCGCATCCGCAGTCACTTTCACAATGTGCGCAGTATATTGCCGACCACGGCTTTGATTCTGTTCCGTTCTCCAACACGGCAATTGCCGCCCGTGATGTTGCAAAGGAAAAGCGCCTCAATGTTGCGGCAATCTGTTCATACAAAGCGTGTGAGGAATACGGCTTGAAGGTTCTTGACAATCATCTTCAGGACAATGACGAGAACACAACAAGGTTTATTGTCATCTCCAAAAAGCTGTACATTCCCAAAGATGCGAACAGAATCAGTCTTTGTTTCTCGCTTCCTCATGTTACGGGATCGCTGTACAGTCTTTTGTGCAGATTCAATTCGCTCGGTCTTAACCTCACAAAAATTGAATCCCGTCCCCGTCAGCAGACAGTTTGAATATCTGTTCTACCTCGACTTTTCGGGCAATGTCAGAAGTGAAAATGTTATTGAACTTGTAAGTCAGCTTAGCGAAGAGATGCCTGAATTCAGCTTTTTGGGCAACTACGCAGAACCCGAGTTCCCGATTAAATAAACCGCACGGCGAGCCACCGGCAGCGTGTCGCTGCACCCAATTCGTGTAGATAGTTTGTAATGTTAAAAAACATTTATGCCCGAGCGTAGCATTGCAACCGTTCGCACAATGTTACAATTGTTTTGTTTAATTTCAAAAATTACACCCTTTCGGAATTTATCGAAAGGGTGTTTTTATATGTCAAAATGTTGATTTGGTTTTCATTTCAAAAACTCAATTAAGAGCAGGCTTAATATTTTTTGTTGGCGTGATGAAAGCTCTTTGCCTTTAAGATTGCAATCGGTAAATTCTTCGTAGAGCAGTTTCATTATATTTGTCTGCGTTTCGTTCAGATTGTTAATGTAGAGAGCGTCCTTTTTTTCTATGCCAACAAGGTAATCAAGCGAAACATTGAACACATTTGCAATTGAAATCAAAACTTCAAGCGGAGGATATTTGATGTTGTTTTCGTAATTGCTTATAACAGGCTTGCTTCTGCCGATTCTCCTGCCAAGCTTTCCTGCGACATATGTCTTGACTCCCTCAGCTCTCGTATTCTTAATCCGAAATCAAACATTATATTCACCTCAAAAAGTTTTTGATAAGAATATTTTAAAACACTTGCGTTTTGTAAACAAAAACTGTATAATACAAGTGTTCACAAAACAAAAACTAAATTATATAAAAGTTTTCTAAATAGTGAATTTACGGCAGAA
>ENA-OQHY01000331-OQHY01000331.1-human-gut-metagenome-genome-assembly--contig:-NODE-331-length-27557-cov-1.868611_pt1 | contig 27557 bp, 34 predicted proteins | sample MGYA00242570_ERZ504733 | MGnify/ENA primary metagenome ERZ504733 (study PRJEB26092, sample SAMD00036219) | human gut metagenome | host: Homo sapiens | study: EMG produced TPA metagenomics assembly of... | reverse complement strand
TATGGTTTCTTTCATTTTCTGCTTCATAGATTATTTCCGGAAATCCTGCGTCCGGATAATCCAGAAGATAATCCATACAACAATCTGTTTTTTCTCCATACCAGAGATGATTGAGTACTCCGAAGCGATCCACCTTCATCTGATAAAGTGTGTTTTTTGTTTCCAGGTTAAAAATTTTGTCTTTTACTGTAATTGCCATACGTTTTCCTCCTAAGCAAGATTTTTGTTTTCACTGTTTGCTCTCGTATCTTACTTTCTATTTTAACCTTTTACAGCTCCATTTGCCACCCCATTTAAGATTTGTTTCTGACATAATAAGTAGAAAATCAGAATCGGAATTAATGCAAGAATGTAGGATGCAAATGCAAGATTATAATTCGTACCAAACTGAGTCTGGAAATTCAGCTGTGCCAGTGGCAGAGTATTTTTTCCGGTTCCTGACATAATAACAAGTGGAGTCATTACATCGTTCCAGGTTCCAAGTGCCGTTAAAATCGCAACGGTCGCATGCATTGGAGACATCATTGGGAATATAATTTTCCAGAATGTCTGCCAGGTAGTTGCCCCATCGATAGAAGCAGCTTCTTCCAGCGTTTCCGGTATATTTTTTAAATATCCTGTGTATAATAAAATATTCATCGGCATATAGAAGACAGATAAAGAAGTATGACACCTAAGCGGTTTCCAAGTCCCATCTGTGCAGTCTGTTTTACAAGAGGCATCATTAAGATTGCAAACGGAACAAACATACCGCTGACAATGTAAAGATATATAAATCGAAAGGCCTTTTTATGTGCCATACTTCTCCCAATAACATAACCTGCAATGGAATGAACTAAAATTGCAAGTCCGATTGTCACAAGTGTAATGAGTAAACTATTCCCCAGAGAGTTCCAGAAATCTGTTACTCTCATTGCTTCTTTGAAATTATCCAGACTCCAGCTTGATGGGAATGCCAGTGCGCCTGCCACATCATTTGTCATTTCACTTGGCTTTTTAAACGCAATAATCACTGCCATATACAGTGGAAAAAATACTGTAACGGTTCCCAAAATCAGGATAGCTGTCAAAATACAATTTACTTTTCCTGTTTTTTTCATTATAACTGCTCCTCCTTCTTATTTAAGACTGTCATCTGGAATACAGAAATTGCAACAATCACGACAAAAAATAACACTGCATTTGCACTCTGGAATCCAAACTGTCCGCCATCCATACCATTTTTGTAAATCAAATAAGAAATGGATTCCGTACTCTGTGCCGGACCGCCTTTTGTTAAAGACATAATCTGGTCAAATACCATTAGCAGGTTCTTTGTGCTAAGCACCAGATTGATAGTTACAAACGGAATAACAAGCGGAAGGGTTACACTGAAAAACTCTTTCCATTTGCTTGCACCATCTAACATAGATGCCTCATAAACTTCCTGTGGAACTGTCTGAAGCCCTGAAATGTAGATAATCGTATTCATCGCAACTGCCTGCCATACACCAACAACCAGCACACCAACCATGCATTTTTTCACTTGCCAAAATACTATTTTGAAGCCATCCAATATGAAGACTGGTTCCAATTCCCGGAAGGATGTAAGTAAAAATAAAGCTGAAAATATAACCAATTACCAGTCCGCCTAAAATATTCGGAACAAAGTAAATTCCTCTTAAGGCGCTCTTAAAAACGAATTTTGCTGTTTAATCCCAGTGCCAGTACCAGACTTAAAAAATTTACCAGTATTGTTCCAACAATCGCATATTTAAAGGTGAACAGATAACTCTTTCCAACACGTGCATCGGTAAATAAATCAATATAGTTACGAAATCCTACATATTCATACGTTCCATAGCCTTTATAATTGGTAAAACTATAGATAAAACCTTTTATCATCGGCAATGTATTAAAGGCAAAGAACAAAATTAAAACCGGAATAATAACTGCCCAGAACGTTTTATCTTTATTTGTCATTTTCTTCTTCATAACAGTCTGTCAAACTCCTCTCTTATTTCTGTTTTTCCTGATAGTCCTGCATTTTCCGGATTAAATCACGGTTGTATCTCTGCCAGTCTGTATCAAAACGTTTCAGGAAAGTATCTAATGCATTTTCGCTGTCATCTAACAAATAAGTCTGTACCATCGCATCAACACTCATCTCACTTGGATAATGGTGGTCATGGAAATCCGCCATTCTTCCTTCTTCAATATAACTTCTCATATCTTCCAATTCCGGTGCCAGTTCAAAATCACCTTCTTTACATGCAATTCCACCCTGGTCATCTAAGTAAATCTGAATGGTTTCATCTTCATATAAAAATCTTAATACTTCATAAGCAGCTTCTTTATTTTTACTTTCTTTCAGAACAGAAAACTGTAAATCAATTCCGGAATTTAACACATTGTCTGCTTCCGAATCATTTGCCGGAAATGTAAACGAACCGATATTCATATCCGGATTTACTGATTTAATCTGAGGAATCGCATAACTTCCAATTGGATACATGGCGGCTTCTCCTCTTGCAAATGCGGTACATGCGTCATTATATCCATACGCATACGGATTCGGTTCCGCATAGGAAACCAGTTCTTTGATTTTTTCTGCTGTCTCTCTATAAGCATCTGAAAAAGTTGCTTCTCCCTTATTAACCTGACTGCAAATATCAGAATCTGTCAGTCCTACTGCCAGAGCATTCCACGGTGCCATACAGGTCCAGGTATCTTTAAAACCTAAATATAATGGCTGTACTCCACTTGCCGAAATTGTCTCACATAAAGTTGTAAATTCGCTCCATGTAGTTGGAATTTTCCAGCCATTTTCTTCAAACATCTCTTTATTGTATAAAATACCTGCTGCATTTGCCGCATACGGAAGTGCATAACTTCCTTCTGTCGGAATCAGCTTCAACTCTTCTTCCATATCCAGATAAGCCTGTTTTGTTTCTTTGAGTACATCTAAGTCTGATAAATCCTCAAACAGCCCTGCATCTAAAAAATTAGAATAGTTCATATCTCCACCAATTCCTACAATATCCGGATAGTCTTCACGGATAAATCTGGTTTTTAAAATTGTAACCGCTTCATTTGGTGATTCAATTGTTAAGTGAATATCATCATGCGTTTCATTAAACCGCTCTTCAATTTTTTCAAAGGCTGCCACTGCCTCCGGCTTATAAGAAATCATCTCGACTTCTGTTTTTCCATCGGATGTTTTATTTCCACATCCGCTAAGACTGACTGCACCAAGCAATATGCCGCCAAGTACAATGAGCCTCTTGCCATTTTTTCTTTTGCCATCCTGGCTCTCCTCCCTGTTCTTCTCTTTTTTCTTCTTTTATTTTAACATAGCAATATGCTACCTATGAATCGCCCGATTCTGCTATTTTTATACCCAAATGATAGATTTTCTGTTATAATAAAAAAGTAATATCGCATTTTGATATATATTAAAAAGGAGCATCTTTTTTATGAGTACTGTATCATTTTCTATCTTTCCAAACGATAATTTTATTGACCTGTGCCTTTACCAGTATGGAAAAGAACAATGCGACCCCGGACATTCTTTTGGACCCGCTACACGAAATCATTATCTCTTTCATTATGTTCTCTCTGGCACAGGCACGCTTATGGCTGATAATTCAAAAGGAATCACTCAGACTTATTCCGTGAAAAGCGGTCAGGGATTCCTGATTTTTCCAGGGCAGATTACCACTTATTTTGCAGACCAGGAGCATCCCTGGGAATATGTCTGGCTGGAATTTGATGGACTAAAAGTAAAAGAAGCCTTTTCAAGACAACTTCTCTTTCTTTGGAACAATCCTGTTTATCGGGCAAATTTCAAAAAGAGCTACGAGAAATTTTAAAAAATGAAATGCTCTATATTGTGGAACACTGCACAGCATCCAAATTCCATTTAATTGGACATCTTTATCTCTTCCTTGACGCACTGACTCAGTCACTCATTCTAATGAACTGACTTCCAGCAGTAAAATAAGTGATTATTATATTAAAGAGGCCATTCATTATATCGAGCAAAACTTTCAAAATGACATCAGCATTGAAGAAATCGCCAAGGTCTGCGGAATCAATCGAAGTTATTTTGGAAAGATTTTCAGGAAATCCATTGGAAAGTCACCTCAGGAATTTTTGATGAATTACCGAATGATAAAAGCAACGGAGCTTTTAAGCCTGACTTCTCTTTCTATTTCAGAAATCAGTCAGGCCGTCGGATATGATAATCCGCTTCACTTTTCCAGAGCATTTAAAAATGTTTATGGAATTTCTCCAAGAACCTGGAGAAAAGAAAATAAGTAAAAAAAAACGTGGCAAAGTCTCATCTATTCAGACTCTGCCACATTTTTTTATTGATGCGCTGTCTTTGTAATAATAGAATAATATTCCGGTCTTCTATCCCGAAATAATCCCCATTCAAGCCGTTTTGCCGAAAGCTCATCAAGGTCATATTCTTTCTCTAAAATTTCTTCTTTATCCCTTGATGCGCTTTTAAGAAGCTCTCCTGTCTCATCTGTTAAAAAAGAAGAACCATAAAAGGTTAAGGAAGAGGTCTGTCCTCCATTCTCTTCACTTGGCTCTACCGTTTCCAAACCAATTCGATTTGCAGCAATCACCGGCATAAGATTTGCGGCTGAATGTCCCTGCATACATCGTCTCCAATGCGGCATACTGTCACATTCCAAAATCGGTTCCGAACCAATTGCTGTCGGATAAAATAAAAGTTCTGCGCCTAAAAGTGCCATGCTTCTTGCAGTTTCCGGAAACCACTGATCCCAGCAGATTCCAATTCCAATTGTTCCAAATCTGGTTTGAAAGACACGAAATCCGGTATCTCCAGGTGTAAAATAAAATTTTTCCTGATAATAATGATCATCCGGAATGTGAGTCTTCCGATAAACACCAAGAATCGTCCCATCGGCATCAATACACGCAATAGAATTGTACAGATTATTGACTTCTTTTTCATAAAAACTGATTGGAAGCACAACTCCTAATTCTTTCGCCAGACGCTGTCCCATCAGACCGCTTCGTTTTCCTCTAACGGTTTAGCATAATGATAAAAATCATAACGACGCTGTTGGCAAAAGTATTCTCTTTCAAACAGTTCCGGAAGCAAAATTATATTTGCTCCATCTCCTGCTGCCTTTCGTATCATTTTTTCTGCTTTTTTTCTGTTTTCTTCTGGATTTTTACTACACTGCATCTGAATTGCAGCCACTTTCACCTGTCTCATTCTTCTACTCTCTTTCTTCCTTCCGGAATCTGCTGTGTAATACAATGAATATTTCCACCACCCGTCAAAATATCTCTTGCATCTACTGCAATGATTTCTCTTTCCGGGCAAAGTTTCTTCATTATTTCCTGTGCACGAACATCACTTTCTTTGTTTTCTCCCCCAAATTCCGGCATCACAACTGCTCCATTGGAAAAATAAAAATTCACATAAGAAGCCGCCAGACGTTCCCCTTCCTCTCTGGTATCTTCTCCTTCTTCAAAACAATATCCTTCCAGTTCTTCTTTTGTGACACAAATCGGAACATCCGGTATCGGCAGCTTATGAATGACCAGTTTTCTTCCCTTTGCATCACATTCAGACTCCAGATAATCCAGACATGCTTTTGATAAGACATACTGTGGGTCATCTTCATTATCTGTCCAGGCAAGGACTACCTCACCCGGCTTTAAAAATGCACATACATTGTCCACATGTTCATTGGTTTCATCCAGATAAATCCCTCTTGGAAGCCACAAAATTTTCTCTGCTCCAAGATAAGATTTCAACTTTTCTTCAATCTGCTTTTTACTTAACTCCGGATTTCTTCCTTTGCTTAACAGACAGCTCGCCGTGACCAAAACCGTTCCTTCTCCATCCGAATGAATCGAACCGCCTTCCAGCACAAAAGGAGCTGCGTCATAACATTCATAGCCCTGCCAGGCAGAAAACGCTTTTGCAAATGCATTATCAAGCTTCCACGAAGCATAAAGCCCATCGACTTCTCCGCCCCAGGCATTAAATTCCCAGTTAACTGCACGCACCATTCTTTCATTTGCTTTGTCTGATACCACAAAAGTAGGACCGATATCTCTTGCCCATGCATCATCTGTTTTAGCTTCAAACACAGTAACCGGATACGGAATCTGCTTTCTTTTTAATTCATTTGCAAAGTTCGTTGCCTCTGCCACATCTTCTTTTCTTGCAGCTAAAAAGACTGCTTCACTCCTTGCAATCGCCTCTATGACCGCTGCAAATGCTTTTTTTGCTTCTCTTGCCTCATTTCGCCAGGAACCCGGTCTGCTTGGCCATATCAGAATGCAGCCTTTATGTACTTCAAATTCTCCAGGCATAAAAAATCCATCTTGTTTTGGTGTCTGCATCTTAATCTCTCCGTATTTTTCTTTTCAAGACTACTTCGAAAGTTTTCACGATAAGCGTCCTTTAAAATCTTCATAAGAAAATTCTTTTACTTATTTCCACTTCTCCATTTTCTTTTTTTAATGCAATTGCAGGGAGCGGCATCCCATTAAAGGTATTATTTTTTACCATTGAGTAAATTGCCATATCTTCAAAAACCAAACGGTCTCCTACCTGAATCGGTTTTTCAAAGCTTATAATCTCCAATCACATCACCTGCCAGACAAGTCATAGAAGAGAGTCGATAGGTATAAGGTTTTTCACCCGGCTGATATCCATTTTGAAGTGGCGGGCGATAAGGCATCTCTAACACATCCGGCATATGGCAGGCTGCAGAAGCATCTAAAATCAAAATCTGTATTTCATTTTTTACAATATCCATCACTTCCGTCACAAGATAACCTGCATTTAAAGCAACCGCTTCTCCCGGTTCCAAATATACTTCTACGTTCATATTTTTCTTTTATCGAGCTAATCAGTTTTTTCAAACTGTCAATTTGATAATCCGGTCTGGTAATATGATGTCCACCACCTAAATTCAACCACTTCATCTGTTTTAAATAACAGCCAAATTTTTCTTCAAATGCTGCAAATGTTCTGACCAAGTCATCTGCATTTTGTTCACATAAAGTATGAAAATGAAGCCCTTCGATTCCATTCAGACATTCTTCTTTAAATTCACTTTTTACTACACCAAGTCTGGAACCGGCTCCGCATGGATCATAAATTTCATGCCCCTCCTGGGTAGAACACTCCGGATTCACCCGAATTCCAACGCTGACATTTGATTCTTGGCAAATCAATTTATGTTTTTCATATTGGGAAAAAGAGTTAAAAATAATATGGTCGCAGATTTTCACCAATTCTTGCATATCTTCTGTTTTATACGCAGGTGCAAACACATGATTTTCTTTTTCCCATTTTTTCCCAGCCAAGACGTGCCTCATAAAGCCCACTTGCAGTAGTCCCGCTTAAATAGTTTCCAATCATCGGATATAAGGAAAACATAGAAAATGCTTTTTGTGCTAAAAGTACGTGTGCCCCGGTTTCCTCTTCCAATGCATGCAGAATCTCAAGATTCTCTCTTAATTTTGCTTCATCCACTACATAGCATGGAGTGGGAATTGCTTCCCACCTCATCGTACCACTTCCGGATTTTCTTCAACTACCCATGGAAGTCCATACTCATTCAACATTTCCATAAATGGGTCCGGATCAAATTCTTCAATGTTGAAGACCCCATCTTTATCCCAGATTTTATTTACAATCATAGCAGCTCCTATCATAGCCGGAACACCGGTTGTATAAGAAATTGCCTGAGAACCAACTTCTTTATAACATTCCTGATGGTCACACACATTATAAATATAAATTGTTTTCTCTTTTCCATCTTTATCCGGTAAAAATACAGCCAATATTGGTTTTTCCAACCGTACGTGGTCCAAGGGTTGCCGGATCCGGAAGCAGCGCTTTAAAAATTGAATCGGTACGATTTCTTTTCCTTCAAATTCAATCGGGGAAGTAGAGAGCATTCCTACATTTTCCAGACATTTCATGTGAGTCAGGTAACTCTGTCCAAATGTCATAAAGAAACGAATTCTTTTTACTCCCGGAATATTTTTTGCCAGAGATTCAATTTCCTCATGGTGAAGCAGATACATATCTTTTTCTCCAACCTGTGGAAAGTTATATTCTCTTTTAATTTCCATCGGTTTTGTCTCTACCCAATGACCATTCTCCCAATAAGAACCGTTTGCAGAGACTTCTCTTAAATTAATTTCCGGATTAAAATTCGTTGCAAACGGATATCCATGGTCTCCGCCATTGCAGTCTAAAATATCAATGGTTTCAATTTCATCAAAATAATGTTTCAGGGCATAAGCAGAAAATACACTGGTTACTCCCGGGTCGAATCCACTTCCTAGCAGTGCAGTAATCTTTGCTTCTTTAAATTTTTCCTGATAAGCCACTGCCAGGAATAATCGAAATATGCCGTAAATCCTGCTTCTTTACAGCGTTTTTCATAAATCTCTCTCCATTCTTTGTCATCCGTATCTTCCGGCTCATAGTTGGCAGTATCAATATAGTCTACTTTACATGCAAGACAAGCATCCATAATTGTTAAATCCTGATATGGAAGTGCCACATTTAAAACAGCATCCGGCTGATATTCTTTTATTAAAGCAATTACCTCTTCTGTCTTATCCGCATCTACCTGCGCAGTTGTAATCACAGTCTCTGTTGTTTTCTGAAGTTTTTCTTTTAAAGCATCACATTTTGACTTTGTACGGCTTGCAACACAGATTTCAGAAATGTTTTGCTGTTCTGGCAGCATTTTGTAATCGCAACCTGTGCAACTCCACCACATCCGATAATTAATAATTTTCCCATTTTTCTACCTCCTGAGTGTTTTATTGATTAATTTTTTTCTTCCTCTTCTAACATATCTTCCACATATTTCGGAAGCATAAATGCTCCTTTATGCAGATTCGTCGTATAATACCAGGTCTGAATTTTTCGTTCTTTCCATTTTTTTGCATCTAAATGTTCCAGCGGATGGTATATTTTAGACGCAAACCCAAACAGCCAATATCCGGAAGAACACGTCGGAATATGTGCCTGATAGACACGACTGATTGGAAAACTATGACTTGCCTTTCGATGCATTACTCGACAAGATTCCTCATCTTCATCATAAAAAGGCTTCCGTGCTGATACACCATAATACCGTCTTCTCTTAAGGCACGATAACAATTCCCATAAAATTCTTTAGTAAATAGCCCTGCATTATGCCCGAGCGGATCAATGGCATCATTAATAATCAAATCATATTCATTTTGCTTTAAACGCAATTTTAATCCGTCTTCATAAAAGATGCGTACTCTCTTATCCTCAAGTCCACATGCATTATCCGGGAAAAATTTTTTACAAACTTCCACAAAAACCTTGTCCGGCTCTACCACATCAATTTCTTCAATTTCCTGATAGTGCCCTAACTCTCTTGCTACTCCGCCATCTCCTCCACCGATCACCAATACTTTTTTTACGTTTGGATGTACGGCCATTGGCACATGTACGACCATTTCGTCATAGATAAACTCATCTTGCTCTGTAAATACAATGCTTCCATCAGCACTTAAAAATCTTCCAAACTCATCCGATTCAAAGACATCAATTCGCTGAAAATCGGTCTGCTGCTCAAATAACTGTTTCTGTACTTTAACCGACAACTTCACTTTTTCTGTATGATAATCCGAAAACCAAAGCTCCATCTTCTTTTTCTCCATTTCAGTTCGATTTAGACTAATACATTTAAGTACTCTACTTCTGATCCATGGTTCCTTGCATGGAACAGCCTTTTTCCTTTGCATACATAATATATTCGATAATTTCTTTTGTAATGCGCTCTCCGGGAGCTAAAATCGGAATTCCCGGAGGATAGCACATTACAAACTCACTGCAGATTCTGCCTTCTGTTTTCTGAATCGGAAGCGATTCTTTCTTAGAATAAAATGCAGTCTGCGGAGACATGACAACGGTTGGCTCTATATATTCCATACTTGGCATCTCTTCCGGCTTTTTGGAATACAATCGCTTAATATCCGCAAGTGCTCCGACTAAGCGCTCGATATCCTGAATCCGGTCTCCGATTGAAATATAAGCAAGAATATTTGCGACATCTCCAAGTTCAATTTGAATATCATACTCATCACGAAGCAAATCGTATACTTCAATTCCCGCAAGTCCGATATCTCTTGTATAGATTGATAGCTTTGTCACATCAAAATCATACACACTGCTTCCATTTATCATATCTTTTCCATATGCATAATATCCACCAATGGAATTAATTTCTTCTCTTGCATATTCTGCCATCTGACTTACCTTTGCAAAGGATTCCCTTCCTCGAAGTGCAAGATTTCTTCTTGAAATATCAAGACTCGAAATCAAAAGATAAGAAGCACTCGTTGTCTGAGTTAGGTTAATTACCTGACTCACATATTCCCAATTCACATTTTTTCCGGTCAAAAGAAGAGAACTCTGTGTCAGGCTTCCCCCTGATTTGTGCATCGAGACAGAAGCCATATCCGCTCCTGCATCCATCGCACAGACCGGAAGATTCTCTCCAAAATAAAGATGCGTTCCATGTGCTTCATCTACTAAAACAAGCATATTATGTGCATGCGCCAGCTTTACAATCGCCCGCAAGTCTGAACAGATTCCATAATAAGTCGGATTATTTACTAAAACCGCAACTGCATCCGGATTTTCTTTTATCGCTTTTTCTACTTCAAAACGTTCCATTCCAAGAGAAATCCCCAACCGGACATCCCGCTCCGGATTGACGTAAACCGGAATTGCCCCACATAGAACCAATGCATTAATAACACTTTTATGTACATTCCTCGGTAAAATGATTTTATCCCCTGCTTTGCAACAAGAAGTACCATTCCCTGAACAGAAGAAGTCGTACCTCCTACCATAAAAAATGCATGCTCTGCACGAAACGCCTCCGCTGCAAGTTCTTCCGCTTCTTTTATGACAGAAACAGGATGGCAGAGATTATCTAACGGTTTCATAGAATTCACATCCAGACTGACACATTTTTCTCCTAACAATTCTACCAGTTCCGGATTTCCTCTGCCTCTTTTATGTCCCGGCACATCAAATGGAACGACTCTTTTTCTTTTCAAAGTTTCCAGTGCTTCATACACCGGTGCCCGCATCTGCCGATGCTCTTCTTTGTTATTTCTTCTGTTATATTTCATTTCTCCTCCGATGTTGTGTCATTCCCACTCCAAAAATAGAACGCAATTTCCTGTAAAGTAAGCAAAAAAGGACAGGTAATTCCATCACCTGTCCTGTAGTATCATTCTACAAAAGTCATTTTAAGTTTATACACTATGCATCCTTATGCATATCTGCAAAAACCATTTTCTTTCAGAGCTTATCGTTGACGCTTCCGCCAGCAAATATTTGCTAAAACTACTCTTATTGACCGTTTCACAAGTGATATCTCTATCTGAGAGGGTCGCAGGTTACTCTCCTGCACACAACTTATAAAATTTGAGCTTCTAACTCAATCAATAATGCGGTCTTTCACCGCAGTCGGCAGCTGCCCCGCCTGTCCGTATGGCTTAACCAATTTCTTGGTGGGCAAATATTTGCATGAAAACAATTTTCGCATTCATGTATTTTTTAGTATAACATAGGTTTTTTTTTATTGCAAGAAATCTTTTCTACCTCGTCAACTTACGAATCCATGTTCCATAATTCACAATCAAAAATGCCGGGATACATTTAAACCACTGATCCGCATTTAAACAGCACACTACAATTTGCGGTGACGCCTTAAATACAAACGCTGCAAGGAAAGAAATCGGAAGCACAATTACCCATATACTGATAATATCAATCTTTGCTACAATCTGAGGACTTCCACCGCCTCTTATAATTCCATTATTGGTCGGCATCTGATAAGACATTCCTACACAGACGGCACTTAAAATAATAAGAAAACTGTTCGCCATCGCTCTTGTCTCTTCGGATAAATTATAAATTCCAAGAATTGGAATTCGCAAGAAATATAAGGTAACCCCGGAACAAATTCCAATTGCTAAAAACAGCTTTTGAAGTTGCTTGGAATACCGAATCACTTGCACTTCATCTCCCTCTCCAACTGCTTTTCCAATGATAACAGAAGCTGTGGAGCACGCACCGACTGCTGCTGATTTCACTAAAAGAAACAGGTTGGAGGCAACACTGTTGGCCGCAATTGCACGTGCAGTCATATGACCTAAAATTGCAGTTTGAAGTGCAGTATTGATGCCCCAAAGACTTTGTACCAAAAACATTGGTCGTGTTACTTTTCCATAGTCTGCAAGAATCTCCCGATCCATTTGCTTAAAATAATCCCGGAATTTTAAATCTAAAATCTTTTCTTTTTTTAGACTATAAAAAATAACAATTCCGCATTCTAAGATTCTGCTGCCAAAGTGCCGATTGCTGCGCCTGTCACTCCAAGTCTTGGTGCGCCAAACCTTCCAAAAATTAAGGTATAAGTTAATTCCGTAATTAACCACTAACGTAACAATCGATAACATCAAGGCAATTTTTACTACCTGTACTGTACGAAGCGTAGCCAGCAAAATCGTCGTAACTGCAAAAAACAGATACGTAAATCGAATGATAGAAAGATACACACAGCCTTCCTTTACAATTGTGGTCTCTGTTGTAAAAATATGCATTACCGGGACCGGAAAAAAGGTCACAATTCCAAACAAAATCAAGCAATTCCAATCCCAAAACGCATTGCAACATTGCCGATTTTTTTAATTGAACCGGTATCCTTTTTGCCAAAATACTGGCTGCCTAAAATGACGGCACCTTCAGCAAATGCGGATAACATCTGCTGAAATATAAACTGGATTTGATTAACCGCTGTGACACCGGATAATGAGATTTCGCTGTAAGCGCCCAGCATAATATTATCTGTCAAGTTGACACTAAGCGTTAACACATTTTGGAGTACTAATAAAATATAAATTGAAAAAAAGTTTTTGTAAAAACCCCGCTTTTTCATGGTTCTTTCTTTTCCCGAATCTCCTCTTCCCATTTATGTAATTTTCTTGCTGCTTCCGGGTTTTGCTTTTCCAGTCTCTTTTCAAGCCTTTCCCGACTCTTCTTTAAGTGCTCTACAATCTCCGGGTGATAAACCAATAGCTGCTGCTCAATTTTACGTCTTCGTTTTTCAATCAATTGCAGGATTACTTTGCGATCTCCTCTTAAATTTTCCGGAAGTTCATCTAAATGCAATTCCATTCTTCTTAAGATTTCATCTTCATCAATCGCACCAAGCGAATGCCAGTTTTTTAACTTTTCTTCAATTCCAAGCTCTGCAAGGCGCTCCAAATCCGGTAGCTTATGCAGCTGCTCCATCACTTGATGCACTCTCTTTTCGATTTCTTCTACTGCATCATCTCCAAAGGCCCAGGCAAATTCTTCTAAGGTATTTTCCTCTTCTGCCGGCATCATTGCCTCATGGACTGCATGAACCTTTTCCGGAATTTCAAGCGGACATGGAGAAGGAATTCCGGCATCATGCAAAGCTGCAAGAATGGTCCGGCGGACTTTTCCTTCTTCAATTAAATGTCCGATTCCAAGGCTACGCATCTGTTGGTTCACATTTTCAGAGTGCTCCGTTATATAGAACCGAATTCCCTGCTTTTCTAAATTCTTCGCCATCATTTCCAGACGGTCTGCCGCAGTAATGTCAATGCTGTTGATTGCTGTTGCATCTACAATTACTACTTTGGTATCTTTCTTTATGCTATTTTCAATATCGGATTGAAAATCTTGATATTGGCAAAAAACAAGTTCTCACTAAACCGGTAGATAATCGTATGCTGAATTCGGATAGCATTTCGATTCCGTTTCAAATTCGTAATATGTCTCTTTTCCGGGTATCATCCCCAAAAAAAGAACGTGGAGGATTGGTTGCTCGCAGTACAACCGCTACAAATGAAAGCAACAGCCCAACTATAACACCGTAGATTGTTCCCAAAAACAAAACGCTGACACAGGCAGCTACAAAAATATAAAATTCATTTCGGCTGACCTTAAACAACCGCACTGCCAGATGCAATTCCACCACATTCATAAGTGCTGAAATTACAATCGCAGTTAACACCGGCACCGGAAGATAACCGATAAAACCGGTTGCACAGACTAAAACAACTGCCATCACTGCACCTGCTGTAATCGAAACTGCCTGTGTTTTCCCTTCATACTGCTCATTCATTGAAGTTCTTGAAATACTTCCATTGACCGGACAGCATCCCACACATGCCGATGCAAGATTTCCTGCTGCACACGCCAGAATTTCCTTATTTTCATCAATTTTATAGCCATTTTTTAAAGCAAAGTTATTTTCTGATAATAAGGTTTCTGACATGATAACCGCAGCTATCATCAGACTTCGCCCTGCCGCCTGCGTCCAGTCAATCCCTGCAAATTGAAACATATGAATTTTCGGAAGACCACTCTCTACTGCATCTAAAAGAATTACTCCCTGTTCATCCACACGAAACAGCAACGTTGCTACTACTCCAACCGCCATAATCACAATTGCCATCGGAAATTTCGGAATCAGTTTTCCAGCCAGCCGAAGAATAACCAACGCTCCGACTCCAAGTACAACTGACAACCAGTTAATTTCCTTACAGGTTTCAAAAATATGGTGAGCAAGTTCCGGTAATTCTCCTGAACCCGCCTTACCTCCTAATATCTTTGGTATCTGCATTAAAATAATCGTAAGCGCAATTCCGCTGATAAATCCCCCCATAACCGGTGTTGAAATAAAATCTACAATCCTGCCGGCTTTTAGAAAATAAAACAACAACAGCCATAGTCCGGTTAAAAGCGCAATCACAGGCACATACTGCATTGCCTCTTTACTTCCACTCTCAATCCCAAGTGAAACAAGTGCTGCTCCCACAATCGCTGCCGGTGCAGCATCTACACCAAAGATAAACTGTTTTGAAGTAGAAAACAGTGCAAAGAATAAAATCGGAAAGACCGAACCATAAAGTCCATAGACTGCCGGAAGTCCTGCAATTTGTGCATATCCCATCGAAATCGGAATCGACACCGCTGCCATAATAATTCCTGAAAAAATATCTTTTTTTAAGTATTCTTTTTTATAATTTTTTAAAGTCGGAAATAATAAACCATTCATACGTTTCATTCCTTATTATTCCTTATTATTTTGCCATTTCATAAATTGCCAGCATATCTGCCTCATATAATACTTTTGCAGAGCCTTATGTCCGCCTGTATTTAAACTGCATTTATGTGCCAGTTCTTTTAATTCTTCTTCACTCGGAGTCAGCCCCAGCTCACGAAGATTGGTCGGCATCTTTATTTCACGGAAAAAATGCTCCATTGCTTCAATTCCACGCACCGCCATCTCTTCTGCATCTCCGGTATCTTCAAGTCCCATTACCCGCACTGCAAATTTGTGGAAACGCTCTGGAATTTCTCTATAGACATATCTGGCCCAGCTTCCCCAAAGTGCTGCAAGTCCTGCTCCATGTGCCACATCATACATACCGCCAAGTTCATGTTCCAGTGCATGTGTTGCAAAATCATTTCCACCGTTTCCACATCCGGTTAAGCCGTTATGAGAAAGACTTCCTGCCCACATTACTTCAGCTCTGGCATTGTAATCTTTTGGATTTTCTTTTAAGATCTTTGTATTTTCAATCACTGTACGCATCAATGCTTCGGCAATGCTGTCTGTCAACTCCATATTTTCCCCTTTGGTAAAATAACGCTCCATTGTATGCATTAAAATGTCGGTGCATCCGCATGCAGTCTGATAATCCGGCAGCGTCATAGTCAGTTCCGGATTCATAATCGCAAACTTCGGACGACAGTATTCACTATGATATCCGGTTTTAATCCATCCATCTTCATTTGTGATAACAGAAGAATCACTCATCTCACTTCCTGTTGCTGAAATGGTTAAAATAACACCGATTGGCAGACAGCCTGCCGCACTTCTTTTATGAGAATAAAAATCCCATACATCACCACCATTTGCAACTCCATATCCGATTGCCTTTGCAGAGTCAATGACACTTCCTCCACCAACTGCCAGAATAAAGTCAACACCTTCTTTTTTGCAAAGTTCAATTCCTTCTTTTACAAGCGAAAGTCTTGGATTCGGAACCACTCCGCCCAGTTCTGTATACGCAAGGTTTTCTTTTTCCAATGCCTGTTTTACACGGTCTAACAATCCCGTCCGTTTTACACTTCCACTTCCGTAATGAATCAAAACTTTTTTACAGTTTTGTGTCTTTACAAGTTCTCCTGTCTTTTCTTCTGTGTCTTTTCCAAATACTACCTGTGTGGGTGCATAATAATTAAAGTGAAACATCCTCTAATCCTCCTGTCATTTTCTTACTTTTTGAGTTATTATAAGTATAATACCTGTGTTTTCAGAATACAAGTTGACTTTCTATTTTCGTTATGATACTCTTCTTACAGTTTAACAGCTATTTTATTGTAAAAAGAAAGGATTACACTTATGAAAACAGAACATTCTCACTTACTTCGTATGGTCATGCTTGCCATGTTAGTTGCCATCGGTGTTGTCATCTCTCCGATTCTAAGAATCGAAGGAATGTGTCCGACTGCACATTTTATTAACATTGTCTGCTCCGTGCTTCTTGGACCTTGGTATTCCCTTCTATGCGCAACTTTAATCGGAATCATCCGTATGATGATGATGGGAATCCCTCCGCTTGCCTTAACCGGAGCCGTATTTGGAGCATTTTTATCCGGTGTCTTTTATCGGGCTTCCGGTGGTAAAATCATCTGCGCTGTCTTAGGTGAAATCTTTGGAACCGGAATTATCGGTTCTCTGGTTTCTTACCCTGTTATGGCAATTCTTATGGGAAGAGGCGGTTTAACCGCATTTTACTATACCCCAATGTTTTTAGCTGCTACGACAATGGGCGGAACAGTTGCCTGGTTCTTCTTAAAAACCTTAAGTCAGGCAGGTGTCCTTGCCGAGTTTCAAAGAAATCTTGGAGCAAAAGTTTATGATAAAAAAGTTAGAAAATCTAAAAGAACAAAATCGACTCACTAAACCGCTGATTCACTGCATTACCAATCCAATTTCCATCCATGACTGTGCAAATATTGTCCTTGCCTCCGGCGCACGCCCGATTATGGCAGAACACCCGCTTGAAGTCGCTGAAATTACAAGCACCGCACAGGTTCTCGCTTTAAATCTTGGAAATATTACCGATGCAAGAATGGAAGCCATGCCGATTGCCTTAAAGACTGCGGTTCAAAAAGAAATTCCGGTGCTTCTTGACCTTGTCGGTACTGCCTGCAGTGCACTTCGGAAAAATTTCGCAAAAGAATTACTGAAAATTCATGTCCCTTCGGTTTTAAAGGGAAATATGTCAGAACTGCTTGCCATGATAGAGGAAGAATCCCACGCTGTCGGAATCGACGCCGGAGAAAAAGATTCCATCACCGACGAAAATCGAAATAGACTGACCAGACTCTTTCAGAAAAAGGCCGATGAATGGAATACGGTTTTTCTCATCACCGGAAAAGAAGACATGATTGTATCAAAAGATGAGTGTTTCTTTGTCCAAAATGGTTCACCCGCTATGGCAAATATTACCGGAACCGGATGTATGCTTGGGATGGTCTGTGCTTCCTATCTTGCTTCTGCCTCAAATGCTTTTAACGCCGCTCTGACTTCGACTGTTGAATTTGGCATTGCCGGAGAACTCGCTGCGAAAAAGACAACAGCCCCTGGGTCTTTTCAGGTTCAGCTATTAGATTCCTTTTATCAATTGACCGAAGCAAAACGAGATTCACTTGCAAAAATAATCGTATATTAAGTAAATCGGACATTCGCAATCCGACTCCGACACTTGATCATGAACACAATTCTATGCAATAAAAAGAGGAGACTTTTGGTCTCCTCAAATGATGATTACAGCTCTATTTTCCGGTCTTTGAAATAATATTCCGTGAACAATTTATTTCTCTTTTATTTTTCTGCTGTTAAAATTTCGCACAGTGCTCCAAACATTGCCGGTTCTAATTCCATTGAAGCTAATGTTGCAATCGCTCCTTTTTGCTGTTCTTTGATAATCTCATACAAATCTGATTTTAAATTATAAGAAATCTGTGCTTTTTCTAAAATCGCATAAGCTTCCTGGGCAAGGTCTGCCAAACTTTCTTCAATTGGATTTTCAAATACTACTTTTATCTCTGCATTTACCGGCACTTCTGTTATTTCTATACACATACCATTTTTCTCTACTGTTGCTTTATATGCCGTCTCTTTTCCATCTACCAGCACGCTTACTGTATTTTCTTTTATTTTTACAAAATCCAGTTTCCAGCATCGTTTTTCTGGAAGTACCGCTGTATTTCCCTGTGGACTGTGAATGATAAAGCAGTCTTTCCCTTCTTCCTGTGCTTTTTCCAGCTTTGTTTCTACCCAGCTTTCTTCTACACAGTCTCCTTCATCTTCCATAACGTAAAACTTCCAGTCTTTCCAGGGAAAATTTTTATTTCCAAAGATTTTGGATTATCCGTGTCATTATCAAATACTTCCATATTTTTCAGTGGAACAATTGCACCTTCTCTTGCCAGTACCGGAATTTCTTCGATTCCACGGAACAACTGAACCATACGTCCACCCTCATATTTTCTTCCATTAAAAAAGTCATACCAGACTCCAGACGGAAGCCATGTCTTTGCTTTTCCAAGCTGAGTTTTTGTATCTATTTTCTCTGTAATCGGAGAAACCATAAGTTCACTGCCAAAATAATAATTATTCGGTACCTGATAAGCTTCTTCTCTCTCCGGCTCTAAATAATACATTGGCATAACAAGCGGTTTGCCTCTTTATTGGCACAGTAATTCATGGTATACAGATACGGAACAAGCGCATGTCGCAGTTTTAAGAACGCTTTCATAACAGATTCTACAATCTTATTATATTTCCATGGCTCTTTTCCATTAAACGGATTATCCGTACTATGCAGACGGTTAATCGGAGAAAATACACCAAGCTGTACCCATCTTGCGGTCAGTTCATCATCACGATATCCCATCATATGACCTCCGATATCATGACTCCACCAGCCATAACCAATATTGCTCGCATTTGCTGTAAAATACGGCTGAAACTGAAGACTTTCCCAGGTAATCACCGTATCCCCTGAAAATCCAATCGGATAACGGTGGCTTCCAGGTCCTGCATATCTGGAAAATGTCAGCGGTCTTGTGCCTTTCCATTTATTATCCAGATAATGATAATGATTGAGCATCCACAACGGGTCAAGTCCCGGAACTTTTGTTACCGTTCCCTGCTGCCAGTCTACCCACCAGAAATCAACACCCTCTTCTTCCATCGGATGATGTAATTCTTCAAAATATACTTCCATAAATTTCGGGTCTGTCACATCAAACAATACCGGTTCTTTCTTTTCCGGATCCATTCCCATCTTTGTTGCAACTCTCTCATAAGCATCCTCATAAGCACGGATTCCATCTGCCGGATGTACATTTAATGTAATTTTCATGTGATGCTCATGCAGCCATCCCATAAATTCCTTCGGATTTGGAAAAAATTTCTTATTCCAGGTATAGCCTGTCCAGCCACTTCCATAAATCGGGTCTACATCATCTACCAGATGCCAGTCCATATCCACAACCGCCACAGAAAATGGAATTTCTTCTCTTTCAAACCGCTCAATTAAGTCTTTATATTCGGTTTCTGTATAGCGATGATAACGACTCCACCAGTTTCCAAATGTATATCTTGGAAGTAATGGCGTCTCTCCACATAAATAATAGAAATCTTTCAGACATTCCAGATAGCGGTGTCCATATCCAAAGAAATAAATATCTTTCTTATTTCCGACTCTAGCTCCACTGTTCCATCTGACTTCAATGCCATTGTCTTAGAATCATCAATTAAAGAAAATCCATTTTTTGATAAAATTCCATGTTCTAATGGAATGGCTCCATCTGCTTCATCTAACGTACGAGCAGTTCCAAGCAAATCTCTTGGTGCTTCTCCATAATGCCACACTCTTTCATTGGATTTTCCTCCGGCTACACGAATCATTAAGCCTCCCGGAGTAAACTCTTTCTTATCATAATGAATTTCTAAATCTTTTGTGTAAATATGAAGTTCGCCATTTACATCACTTACTTTAAATTCTGTCGGTGCAAAATCACGATTCACTACCATCTGTGTCGGACGGTCTTCAAATTCTCCATTTTCACTATATTCTAAGCGTACTAACGCAGTGGTCAGCATTGAAATTCGATAATGTTCGCCGCTTACTACATTTGCTGCACAGCACATTGGATTTCCATTTAATACATATTTTTCCAATCCCATTTTCATTCGCTCCTTATTATTTAAACCTTTTTTCGTTTAAGTTTATTATAATGCAATTTTTTTTAAGATGCTTTCAAAAATTTTACTTAAAACTTTACTATTTTGACTTTTTTATTCTATTATATATTTTCCAGTCAACTACTCGTCACCTAAAGGCAGTGAGTTTCCACTTGCAACACGCAAAAAATTTTTTATTTATGAATCAAAAAAGAGATTTATACAAACGAATGTATAAATCCCTTTTCTATCTCTCAATCTATGTATTTTTCTTACTCTACAATACGTCTGACTGCAATGTATGGTCTGTAAAGCGCATTAGATGAATATTTAATTCCGCCCTGTGGATATGGTTTGCTGTTGGAAGCATGTACAATTCCGCCGTCTCCAGTAAGGATTGCTACATGTCCGGAATATACAATGATATCTCCGGCACGGGATTCAGAATAGGTAATTCCTCTTCCTGAACCAGCCTGTGCATCACTGGTACGTGGCAGGCTGTATCCAAAGTGTGCAAATACCTGCTGTACAAATCCAGAACAGTCAATTCCGTTTGTTAAGCTGTTTCCACCATAGACATACGGATTTCCGATAAACTGGCTTGCATAAGAAACGACTGCATCTCCACTTGCACTGGAAGTACTTCCTGAAGAAGTTGTAGTCTCTTCTTCATAAGTTTCATCTACTGTAGTATTTTCTTCCGGTACAATTGTTGTTTCAGTTGTTGTATTAGAAGCACCTGTATTAGAGGACTGGCTTCCAGAAGCACTGCTTGTATTAGAAGAGCTGTTGCTCTTACTTGTGCTTGCAGCTTTCTTTGCACCTCTGCTTTTGCTGCTGCGGCAGCTTCTACGGCTTTCTTCTTAGCAGCTTCTTCAGCAGCTTTTGCTTCAGCAGCTTTTCTTGCCTCTTCTGCTTTTCTTGCTTCTTCTTCCTGTATTTTCTTCAGTTCTGCATTCTGCTGTTCAATTAATTTTCTATATTCAGCAGCCTGAGCTTTTACTTCAGAAATCTGATTTTCATAGTCAGAAGCTGTTGCTTTTTTCTTTTCCAGTTCGTTTTCCAGATTTTCCTGCTGCTCTTCCTGAGCCTGTTTCATCTGTTCTAACTCGCCTTTTTCCTCTTCTAACTGATTTCCAAGAGATGTTACCTGTTCTACAACATTTTTCATTTTAGAGAGTTCATCTCTGTCAACTGATACATCTTTTCTGTGTACTCTGCTTTACTTAATAAGTCTGTGATATTGCTGGACTCTAAAAGCATCTGTGCCCATGCACCACTTCCACCATTCTCATAAAGATACTGAATTCTTTTTTTCATGGCTGCGTACTGTTCATCACGCTTCTGCTTCAGATTCTGCAGTTTTTTCTTTTTGTTTCTTCTTATAGAATCTTTCTTTATCTGAAATCTCACCTTTTAAGATTTCAATTTCTGCCAGTGTTTTTACCAGACTCTGGTCAAGAGAATTAATTTCTCCTAATAATTCTTCTTTCTGTTGTTCCAGTTCTGCTTCTTTGCTTTCCGCTGCAGATAATTTACTTTCTGTATTTGCTTTTTCAGTCTGAACTTCCTCTTTTCTGGATGCAGCTACCGGCATAACCTGTGTGACTGCAAGAGCAAAAATAAGACTGAGACAAAGAAATCTTTTTTTCATATATATTATGTACCTCACATTTTCTTTCTGAGACAATATTACCTTGAACATGATATCACAAAATTATTACATTAGCAAGCATAACTTTAAATTTTTGTAACAAATAAGAGGTCCTGTACAATTTTGTACAAGACCCCTTTTGTCTTTTGTTCGCTTTTTAATTCTCTTAAAGTAAGATTACTCTACAATTCTTCTGATTGCTATGTATGGACGATACAGTGCGTTAGATGAATACTTAATTCCACCTGTGGATATGGTGCACTGTTAGAAGCATGTACAATTCCACCGTCTCCTGTAAGAATTGCTACATGTCCGGAATATACAATGATATCTCCGGCACGGGATTCGGAATAAGAAATTCCTCTTCCTGCTCCTGCCTGAGCATCGCTGACACGTGGTAAACTGTATCCAAAGTGTGCAAATACCTGCTGTACAAATCCAGAACAGTCAATTCCGTTTGTTAAGCTGTTTCCACCATAGACATACGGATTTCCAATAAACTGGCTTGCATAAGCAACGACTGCTTCTCCAGTTGCACTGGAAGTACTGCTTGAGCTATTATCTGTTGTACTGGAGCTGTCATCAGATACATCTTCAGAATAATTGCTGTCATTATCGGATGTATCGTTAGATGCATCATTTGTTGTGTCATTAGATGCATCATCATTTGAAGTATCTTCAGAAACATTGCTGTTATCTGTTGTATCTTCGGAAGCACTGTTACTGCTGTTGTCTGTTGTATCTTCGGAAGCACTGTTACTGCTGTTGTCTGTTGTATCTTCGGAAACATTATTGTCACTATTATCTGTTGTATCTTCGGATTTTGTACTTGTCTGTTCTGCTTTTGTGCTTTCAGCTGCTGCTTTTTCTTCCGCAGCTTTTGCTTCGGCTGCTGCCTGTTCTTTTGCTGCTTTCTCTTTCGCTGCTTTTTCTGCAGCCGCTTTTTCTGCAGCCTTTCTTGCTTCTTCTGCTGCTTTTGCTTCTTCTTCCTGAATCTTCTTCAGTTCTGCATTCTGCTGTTCAATCAGGTTTTTGTATTCCTGAGCCTGAGCCTGTACATTTGCAATCTGAGTTTCGTAATCGGAAGCTTCTGCTTTCTTCTGATCCATCTGCGTCTGCAGAGAACTCTGCTGTTCTTCCTGAGCCTGCTTCATATCTTCAAGCTCTGCTTTTTCCTGTGTAAGCTGTTCTCCAAGCTGTGTAACTTCTGTTACAACATCTTTCATCTTCTGCAGCTCATCGCGGTCATACTGATACATTTTTTCAGTATACTCGGCTTTATCAAACATATCCGTAATACTTCCGGATTCCAGAATCATCTGTGCCCAGCATTACTGCCACCGTTTTCATACAGATACTGTATTCTTTTCTTCATAGATGCATACTGTTTATCTTTCTCAGCCTGTGCATCCTCTAATTTCTGTTTTGTATCTTCAATTGCAGATTCCTTGTCAGAAATTTCTCCGTTTAAGATTTCAATCTGAGCCATCGTCTGTACCAGACTCTGATCCAGAGAATCAATTTCTCCAAGTAATGCATTTTTTTCTGATTCTAATTCATCGGCCTTACTTTCTGCCGCAGATAATTTACTTTCTGTTGCTGCTTTCTCAGCCTGTACCTCATCTTTTCTTGCTGCTGCAACTGGAAAAGTAAGAGATGCTGACATCGCTAAAACTAAGCTAAGAGCTATAATTCGTTTTTTCACTTCTTTACCTCTCTCCTTTTTTTGTGCTTCACTGTTGTCCATAATAACACACTTTTTTTAAAGATGCAAGCTTTTTTCATTTTTTATTAATTTTCATGTTATATTTTGTAATATTTTATTAATATTTAACTCCTTTTCTTGTGCTTATTTTTTTAGACAACCTTACTCTTTTTTGTTGTCTTCACAACGTTTTTTATGGTATTATAAACTCATCATAAAAGGGGGTTCTTGCGTGAACATAAAAAAGAAATTAAATGAAATCATCTACACAATCTCACGCTACACGGAAATATTTCTATCTCTCATTATTCTGACCGTGATTGTTCTACTGATTATTCCCGTCGTATATGATTTTGTACAACATCCTCTGCTTGAAATCACGGCTCACGATTTCACCACATTTCTGGGGAATGTCCTCACCTTACTCATCGGTGTAGAGTTTGTAAAAATGCTTGCAAAACACACTGCCGAAACGCTTCTCGAAGTACTGATGTTCGCTCTTGCACGACAGATGGTCGTCGTCCACGAAACCATGGTGGATACGCTTATCGGAATTGTTGCGCTTGGAGCAATTTTTGCAATTCGTAAGTATTTATTACTGAAAACTCCGGACAAGCAGAAAATCTATGATAAGCTTTAAAAAGAATCTCGCTTGCGAGATTCTCCGCCTGCGGCGGGTCGCTTTTGCGACAGATTTCCTCACCGCCGCAGTGCACTCCCTGCGGAGTGTTTTTATTTCATAGGATGCAATTTCCTATGAAACAAAAAGCCACCCTGCCTTAGGGTGTTTTTTACTCATAAGCTCTCATTCCCGGAAACAAAACACCATCTCCGTCAGGATGAGATTTTGCCCGCATCTGTCTTTCTGTCAGCATATAATACTGATATCTTCTTCCATTTTCTCTTTCTCGCAAATCCCAGGTAACGTCGCAGAAAAAGTGCTGGTCTCCTAATTTGACTACATTCCATGCATGAGTTTCTGAAGCATAGCCAAAACATTCAATCTGGAGCTGTCTGAGCAAGTAAAGGAATGTTACTGAGATTCCTTCGCAGACACCGACACGATTTAATAATGTTTCCAGCGTGTAAGAAGCATAAGGATAAGAATTACCATTCTGATATTTCTCGTTTGTGTAAGTCAGATTTAAAGTAAGAAAATCATAAACCGCACGAACCATCTCTGTTTCCGTCATTCCTCTTGTAATAATCTGTTCTAAAATATCTTTCGCCATTGCCGACATCTGATTCATTTTTCTTCGAATCAAATCCCTGTCGTTATAATGATAACTCATTTCAAATGAACAAACTATTCCGTCTTCATTTTGCTGAACCCGTTTTATTTCATACTGATTCCAATAGAAAAATTCCGGGAAATCTAATGCAATTGCTAAAAAGATGGTCGAACAGTCTCTTTTTGTCATAACGGTGCATGGGATAACCTCTTTTTCTAATCTGGAAATCGATTTTACGAACTGCCAGTAAAGCTCCTGCTGTCTTCCTGTTAACTGATTGACACAGCGCAATGAAGTGCTGTGTTCCATCTTATCAATTTTTACAATTTCTTCTGCCATTTCCTGCTCCTTCCATCTGCCGTTCTTCAAATATGCCAAACATGTGCGCTCACTGTCTATACTACATTTATTTACTCCAGGTTTAGCTTAAATCCAAAGTAACATCTACTTTCTGATTCATTCCTTTTTCTAATGCTTTTACCTGAATTTTGTCTGCTGTTTCCATGATCAGTTCCACTTCAATAGTCGTATATTTTGCAAGTGGTTTTTTACTTCTTAAGAGACAGGTTCCAACTTCCTGTGCTCCTTCCAATTTTATTTTTGTACTGATACTGCCACTTGAATACAGATGCAGTGCAACTTTTGTCTGTTTCTCATAAGCAGTTTTTACGTTTGTTTTAATATGTACCGGAAGCTCCATATTTTTGAAAATCAAGTTTTCGACGTGATAACTTTTTGTTCCTGCACCAGAACCATCTAAAATTCTAAGACCAAGTGTCTCATTCGACACCTGTTTCATTTTCGGGATTTTGGAATGACTACCTGACTGATTTTCTGAATAAATCAAGCCTTTCATAATCCCTTTTTCCAACATGTAAGCATAGACTGCATCCCCAAGTGCTACGACTTCTTTTGATTTGTAAGAGATACAATTGTTTCCATACATCTTTTTAAATTCATTCACAAAGTATGGATTTACATTACTTCCCCCTACTAAAAGAGTCAGGTCTGCACTCACTCCTTTTTCTTTTTCCACCTTTGCCAGACGTTCCAAGACAGGCATTAATTTTATCTGCATCAATTTTTCACAAAGCTTATGATAATCTGCTTTTGAGATTCCGATTTCAACCTGTTTATTATATTTTGGAGTGTAAAGAATAATACTATCGTACTCTTTTCCTGGGGCAGACATACGGATTTTACATTCTTCACAACGGTTTCTTAACACCTGAAATGCCTCTTTATCCCCAGAGAGGTCGATTCCATTCGCTTTTAACTGTGCTGTAAAATACGCCATCATCAGATAATCGATATCGTCTCCTCCTGCTTTTACTCCGTCCACTGCCAGCACTTTAATCTGACGTTTGAGGCAGATAACAGAGCCACATCAAATGTACCTGCACCCAAATCAATGATTCTTAAATTGAGCGGTTTCTCAGATAACTTGTCTGGATACAGATATGCAAGTGCACAAGCCTCCGGTTCTGTGATCATACCAGCACCTTCATTCCTGCACTCTGCGCTGCTCTGCGCACAAATTCCTTTTGTTTTAGATTAAAAGAAGCCGGATAAGAAACAACACATTTATCTGCACGATAATTCAGTTTTTCCATCAGGATCCATTCTGGTCTTTGTATTTCTTTTCAAGTACTGAAATAATACTTTATGAGCGTCCAAAATCGGGAAACGTACCCCTTCACGGCTGATTGCAAATCCATTATTTTCCGTGCCAATCAATGATTTCATAGACAAAACAACCGGCTCAAGCATGGCTCTTTCCTTGGCACTGCGTCCCACATCTGAAAATTCTAATGGTTCTCTTAAGAGAACAGCAGAAGGGGTGCTGTTCACTCCCTCTTCATTTTCAATTACTAAAGGTTTTTCAATTTTCGTGTTATAGACTCCTACTACGCTGTTATTTGTACCAAAGTCAATTCCAATCGTTTTCGCTGCGTATTCTTCAAACATCGTCAGTCTCCTCCTGTATATTTATATCCTGCCACCATTTCTTTTAACAAAATCTTTCCATGATATTCATAGCCATTTCTAATTGATTTTGCAATTCTGGCATGTTTCTCTTCTTCCTCTGTCTCCACAATATCAATCACTTCATGAATTTTTGAATCAAAAGCAGAATTTTCCTTTGTTGTATGAATTTTAACCCCCATCTCTTCGAAAATAGAGTCAAGCCGTTTAAAATCAGATGACTCTGTTCTTCCTGTTTCATTTGCAGTCAGATAAGAGGCTACATCTTCTCTCCATAAAGCAAGCTCTTCTTAAAAACTTTTCGAAATCTTCCCCTTCTCTCTGCTTCGCATTTAAAAGTCCGATAAATTCCTGCAATATTTCACTCTGACTTTCGATTTTACGATTCTGGGAGTCTATTTTTTCATTCATTTTCTTTAACAGATTTTCCATCTGACGATACTGGATTCTTTTATTCATCTTCATCCTCCTCTGTGTTGTCAAACTTAGTCAAGTGGATATTCGCAATCCGCTTCGCTACTTGCTCATAACAATAGCTGCTACGCAGCTTATCAGAAGGGCTTGCCCCCTCCTGATACAAGCCAAGTCCCCACCCTGCTTATTGCTTTTCGCAATTG